>Ga0209756_1002227_pt1 | contig 17016 bp, 41 predicted proteins | sample ETNvirenome_6_85_FD_184071 | JGI IMG/M metagenome (GOLD analysis project Ga0209756, IMG submission 184071) | Marine viral communities from the Pacific Ocean - ETNP_6_85 (SPAdes) (version 3) | ecosystem: Environmental > Aquatic > Marine > Oceanic | place: Pacific Ocean | collected 2013-06-19
AGATGCCCAAGACTAGATCACTTGAGTCGGTTGGCTATGTACTGGATCAAATTTAACTGTGGCCCTGTATCGCTTCTTCCTTCAGGGGCGTACTTGTTCATATAGAGTTTAACGTCCTCGGCTCGGCCGCGATCGAACTGGTCTTCGCTATAGCGTGTGCCACTTGGAGACTCTTGTATTTCTGAATGGGTAGCAAGTGTAATACGAAAGTACATATCTCTAATCTGTTTCTCCATGTCTTGTCCAAACGCTTCGAGCTCTTCCTTTGTGGGTAGGTCCGGGGATTCCTGCTCATTGAGTCTTCTAGCTTCTTCCTGAATGATTCTTCTTAGTTGCTTACGAGTTACGCGCATATCTTGTTCTCTCCCTTGCGGTTCCTATATAACTATTCATCTACTCTGTTCTTTTATTATTAGTAGCGCACGAGATGTTGGGTGCTAGATCACTTGAGCATAGATCTAAGTTCTCGGATGTTCTGTTCAGCAACGTCAAGAGCATCAGTTAGGAATCTCTCCTCGTGAGGATATATTAGAACTCTAGCAGCAGCACCAAAAAGGTCACCAGCCCGATTATAGTATTCTTGATGCTTAGCAGTTGCAGGTCTATTGTACTTTTTCTCGAGCTGAAGAACCTCCTGATAAAATTTATCAGTGTACGGACTAGCACTCGGTATGCGTGACTCAGGCTCTTCCTGCTCATTGAGCCTTCTAGCTTCTTCCTTGATGATCTGTCTTAATTGTCTACGTGTGATCTTCATGGTTTACGTTCCTTGATAATATATGTCACCGTCATTTGCTGCTTCTACAGAGTGCTCTGTGTCATTCGGATTTACATTCCCGTGGCCTTTTTCAAATGTAATTACCTCACTATCATCCTTGACGTAGTAAGTTTTTTTGCCGTGTTCAGATGCTTTGAGCGCATCCTCGACTGATGCTCCCATATATGACCTAGATTCAACAACAAAAAGCTTAACCTCTTCCTGAATTATCTGTCTTAATTGTCTACGTGTGATCTTCATATCTTTTCCTAGTATCTACCGTAGTAGCGTCGTCTGAGGAGTGTGCCGTGTGATTCTTCCACCTGGCTGTCTGTTTCTACACCGGGCTGTGGAGCTTGTCTGTTAAAACCGAATGCAAGGTTTTCGAACTGAGAGGCTGCCTCTGTCATCTTCATTCCCTCTTCTGCTTCATCTGTTTCTGACTCTGAGCATCCCTCTAGACCTGGCACCAGGCCTGGTACCGATTCTTCTGGTAGCCTTCCCAGGTCGAAATCGACGTCTTCTGCGGTCGCCGTTGACGCATCGTCAATGAGATCGTAGTCACTCAGTGCTGTTGATCTTTTCTGTTCTCTTACCATCGATTCACTAGCAGCAACGATATCGTCGTCTTCAGATTCAACACCATTGTCTAATTCAAACCACTCAGGCATATCATCTTTAAAAACTTCTTTGTATGCAGCATAGCAGTCGTCATCTTCTGCGGGCATGTATGATTCTTGATCATTTGAAGATTGGAACCTCCGAGAGTTAGATAGCTCTCTAGCTTCTTCAGCACAGCTTAGCTTTGATTCTTTTGTTAAATTTTCAACAACTAATCTTCTTAAAAGATTTCTATTTAGTTTTCTTTTCATTGTTTTTCCTTCATTCACAGAGTCCGGGGCGCCCCAGTCTGCGTCAGATTCAAACCACTCTGGTACAACAGATTGAATCACACGTTCTAATTTTTTCCAAGTATCTTCATGGCCGGGCCCGAGTTCCTCGGCTATTAAAAATAACGTAAAGGCACATACCCTGTTACCTAAGTTGCGGCCCCACGAAGTCGTGGCGCCCTGCCATACACGGAAATACGAATTGATAAAGTCTGCTGTATCACTTGACGGAAGGCCATATCGAATTGCAGCTTTTCGTATTTTTTCTACTGCTTGGGTGCTCGGATTTTTGTCTAATAGAAGCCTTCCAGCCAAGTAGCCATCTTCTTGGACTTTCCTAACAACATCACCCCATATGTTTCCCGTCATCGGAGCATCACAAATAAGTGCGACGATGGATCCCCAAGTTGTTCCTGATGCGCCTGGGTATCGACAATTCTGGATACTGAGATCGGGGACGTTCTCACTTAAGAGATGTCTTCTTAGTTGTTTACGTGTGATTTTCATTGATGTCTTCTTAAAAGATTTCTATTTAGTTTTCTTTTCATCCTTTTCTCTCCCGTCTTCTTTTAAGTGCTTGCTGAACAAGGAATCCTGTAAGTGCACCAACAGCTGCTCCAGCAGCAGCGTCTCGTCCCGGGGTAGGGGAGCCTGTTGGGCCTGGGCTACCATCAGGACCTAGCACAGTACGTTTCGTTTTCCAATGTGTCTCCACACCAGAGCCGGGGCCACCAGCGAATTCTCCACCCGGTTGCCTCACTGGCCCTGCTCCTTTACCCGGGTCTGAAATATCGTCTTGACTCAGGCCATAACCTAGTCCTCCAAGACTTCCCAATAGTCCACCCGACACGATTGCCATAAGAGCTGCTTCCCTGTCCACCTTCTTATCAAATTGATCAGAAGCTTCTAGCTCTGCATCAGCTGCAAGAAATTCTTTTTTGACTGCAGGTGTCTGTCCTTTGAGAAAATCGTCAAATGACTGTGTCGATGACGATGGAGGTTGTACAGCAGCTAAAACTTCTGGAACTTGGACGTCGTTGTGGTCCTCAAGAAGTGTTCTGTTTAGTGTTTCTCTAATGAGTCGCCTTAGCTGAGATCTTGTAATTTTCATAACTGTTCCTGTGTTAATTCGAATAATGCAGAGTTATTACTGTTATAACTATTAGCTTCAAGATGAAAAGTTTTGAAAATTTTCCGGAGAGATTTTTGTGAAAATAACCACTGCTGAGCGTGAATGGTGCACAGTTTTTAGTGTTAAGTGCTGCCGAGTGAAGAAGAGAAAGAGTAAAAGTTTTCCAAAATTTTGGAGTAGTGCGAGAAACCTAAGGCCGAGCCCTGGCCCATAGGGGCTCGCCGGTGGGCTAGACGCCCCCGGGGGGTGGGCCCCGGGCGGGCGCCCCGGCCCTGTTGCAGCATATAGAAGGGGCGCCCTAAGGGGTCAAAGTGATCAAAAAAGGGCCCCCACTAAGGGGCCCAAATGAGCTCAGATAGGAGCCCCCTGCGCTAGGAGCCTATTACATATCACGCTCTTTCATCTCATCCTTCCAGCGATCCCAGTCGAATCCACTGTCATCTCCCTGCGCCATCATACGTGCAGTGGCTGCCCAGCTTCCTGGAGCAGGACCTCGGGTCTCTTTAGGCTCACCGGTCTTATTCCAGTCCGCCATGAACTCTGCATCTTCCTTGTTGAGACGGGCCAGGTGCTGTTGGTAGTACTCTTCCTGGTTACCACCCGCGGCTCCATAGCTCTCTGCTGCCATCTCTGCAGCCAGCTGCTCATTGGTGGGAGCCTCGGCCTTGACACCTTGCTCGACCTTCGACAGCGCGAGAGCTTCGGCCCGTGCCTCCTCCTTCTCTGCCTGTGTGAGGCCAGAGATCAGCAAGGGCATGGGACCGGTCTTCCGAGGCTCGTTCTGGTACCATACATCGCTCTGTAGCGGCTTACCGTACTTCTTCTCTCGCTGCAGCTTCGCATTTAGCTTGTCCACCCTAACCTTCTCTTCCAGTGCAGCGATTCGCTTGTCTGTCTCTGCATCGATCCGGTCACACTCTGCGTTGGCGTAATCTACCAGCTGCTGACTGTGTTTCAGAGCGATACGACGTGCACGGTCCAGGACGCTCTCTCCATCCTTGCAGTACCGTCCGAAGATACGCTCTGCCTTGTAGTTAGACAGGCTCTTCGGTTGATAGCACTTGACGTTCTTGTTGTCCATTCCCTGCAACCAGCGAGCGAACCGGGTACCAGCCTTAGCGTCTGCCGCGCCGAATCCGCGACCGTTCTGTGCGTTGGTGGTCGCATAGCGCTGCTCGTCCTCATTCTGCATGGTGAACAGGCGGATGATCGCACGCTCTACAGCATTGTCAGACTCCTCCAGCATGTGGTTGATCTCTTCGCGGGTGAAACGGTGTGTACTGTGCATAGTATCTCCTTGGGTGATGATCTTATTATATACCGAATCAGAAACGCTTGCACGTCTACGACTTAACGAAGCCGGCTTCAAGAACTGAATCGACGCCTGTCCAGTAGGCATCGTAGAAAGGGAAACCTCGACGCTCAAGAAGGTCGTCTGAGTACTCCTTCATCTGCTCCATGGTCAATCCCTTACGGGCGTGCTTCGCACCGCGTGCGAACAGAGCCTTCTCAAGAAGGGTGGCGTTTGCGGGAAGAGTGTGAGGGTTGACGGACATGCAGACTCCAGTCTGAGGTGATGATCTTATTATAATCTGTCTGCACCTGATTTGCACGATTAGAAGTGCTTGATAAACAGCGTAACTGCGCCGATGATCACGAACAGCTCAATAGTCAACAGCGCTATAATAGTGATGGCCACCCGCATGCTCTTCTCCTTCGTCTTCGCTTCCGTCGATATACCCTTCGTCTGCTGAACGAAACTCTACAACATCAGGATGACCTAGCTCTGCGATCATCTCATGAAACTGTTCGACGAACTCTGATCCTGCGATCGGCCCTGCTGACGTAAGAAAGTAGCCACCTTCCCAGCCGACATATATTCTATCTTGCATCTTAGTATCCCTCCGCTTCGGCTTTCGCCTCATAGACTTCCCACAGCTCCAGCTTCGTCTCTGGGGTCGGCTCTGCCAGACCCATCGCGATCTCCTCGCGGGCCAGCCGGTCCTGCTCAGCGAGCCACTCCTGCTCTGCCTTGTACGCTTCCGCTGCCATCTCTGACATCTCCTCGATCTCTGCCTCCACCTGCTCCAGGGTGAGCTCATCGCTCACGTAGCCCTTGAAGCCCCAAGCGTCCTTGTGGACGTCGGCATAGGTGCCGCGCGCGTACATGATCTCCAGCTCATAGACGTTGGCGTACTCCGCCAGGAACTCCACGCACTCTGGCATCGTGGTCCAGAAGCTCCAGCCTTCGGCTTTCGCCTGAGCATTCAGCTCGGCGTTCTGCGCCCGGACATAGCCCAGGACGTCGGTGTTGCTGAGGAGGCTAAGTTCGCGAGCTGAGAGGGTCATGATAGTATCCTTGGTTGGTGTAGATATTATACCACAGGGTTGAGAAAGTTGCACGTCCGGCTTATGAAGCTGCTAGCTCCTCGAACGCTTTCCTGAGCGCAGCCTCGTTGCGGATGATCCGCTCGGTGAGCACGACCCAGGTGCAGCTGGGACCGGTGATCTGCCAGCCGGACCGCTCCTCACGGAGCTTGGCGTTGGTGGCGACGAGGGCTTGGATTTCTTCGATCTTGGTCATGATAGTATCCTTGGTTGGTGATAATATTATATCAAGTGTCTAAGAGAGTTGCACGTCCGACTACTGATGGACGTCCAGGACTTCGAGCCAGGCTTCGATAGCTTGGGAGTGAGTGGTCCCAGGCACAGCGGTGGCAAGAATGGAAAGAAGCGCGTCTCGAAGGTCTTGGGCGTTCATGGGAATCTCCTTGATTACTTTCTTATTATACTACATCGGATCCGGCGTTACACACTCGTACGAGTGCTCGAATTGTATTCCCCTTGCTTCCCAATCCCTCAGCTTAGCCAGCATATAGTCTAGTTCGTCTTCTCTAAACTTGTATGTTAGCCACTGTTCTCCATCTGGAGATTCTGGAGCTGAGATATTCACTCTAACCACATGCATTCCCTACCCCGCGTGAAAGGAAGAGCATACCACAGCACCTTCGCCCAGCCAATCTGCTGCCTCGCCGACACACGTAACCTGGATGTCCTTCGGGTCAGCCCAGTTCGAACACCCATAGTGATCTCCGTCATGGACCCAGTACCACCCTTCGCCCTCGACATAGTGGAACATCATCTGGCCTGTTCCACTGTCAACAGCAGGGTGAATGCGCTTGGCTGCCACTGGGTTACTCGACACCACAACAGCAGAGCTGTACGTGTCGTAGTCATTGTTGACGTCCTGACTAAGCTTCCAAAGGAATAGCTTCACTTACCACCTCCAGCCAGTCTTTTGGCTCGTAATCTACATTGCCCCAGTTATCAGCCCACATGATGCCGATCCGCTTTTTGCTTACACTGGGTGGTGGGTCATCGTCAATGACGATGCCTACTGAGGGTACTTTATCTCCGGGCAAGAGTGTCTGGCCAGGCATGTGAATAAGGTCTCCGACTTTCATGTGATCTTCTCCAGGCGATCTCTGTGATATTGTGCCTCATAGCGATCGAGACCATTGATAACCGGCGTCGCCTGACCATAGCAGATCGGACTCCGCATTCCCCTTACGTCTGCTTTGCGAAAGACCGCCCAGCTGTATTGATCATCGCCATTGTACTTCTTGATTGTGTACTTCATCGTACCTCCTTAGTGATTCTATTATACCACGTCTGTCTTGTCGTTGCATGCACGTTCGATTACCACTCCTTCGGTGGAATCCGAGTGCCGCACCTCGGGCATATGCCTTGTACCCAGACAGGCTTGTGCGACTTGACGCCGCAGAATCTACAGTAGTACTTCATTTGTTTGAGCAGCCTTTGAGACACGAGTCTCCGTGCCTCTTGCAGTATGGAATGCCGCGCGTAACGCGTAGCTTGAGATAGTTGTCATGACGAATAGCCATGAGGAATACACCAAGGATCATTGTTGCTAGGGTGAAAGCGATCATGCTGCCACCTCGGCTGGGGTGCCGACCGAACCGTAATCACCCCACTCGCGGACCACGAGCTTTCTGGCTTCGATCGGGCTGAATGCCTTGACCTCCACCTGAGCCTTGGTCAACTCTGCCGGGCATCGTGCGTCTAGCCGATCGTCCGCGTAGCTCCACCACTTAACTGGAACTAGATACTCTGTCATCTCATAACCGAGGCCTCGCATGTAGGCGATTCGGGTGAGGTCAACGTGAAAACGGCATTTGTAAGTTCTGATATCAGCCACTTGGGCCTCCTTGGTTGGTGAGTATATTATACACCGTCAAAGAAAAGATTGCACGTCAGCGACGACGTGCTTCTAGAATACAGTTGAGCGCGATCCCACCGATTATTATGACAATCAGCGCAGCCTGAACAAGTTTTACGACTGTTCCTGCTTGAAGAATCATGCAGCACTCCTCTTGTCGACTCGAACAAACTTCATCTTCATGTCATGTCCCTTGCCCGTGAATCTACGAAACACGGTGAAGGCCCTGTCAGATGACGTTGTAGCCAGGTAGAGTATATTGTACATGTACAGCTCATAGCGAATCATAGGTGATATCCTCCTGTGTCACCACTACTTTGCAGCAGCAGCGACCTCCTCAGTCTCAGCGACGGCAAGCTCGTCACCGGTGAACCAAACGATCTGGAAGTTGTTGTTCGAGAGCTTAAGACTCTGTACAGCGCCTTCTTCACGAGCAGCCTTGAGGCCATCGAGAACTTCAGACCGAGTGAAAGCAGCCTGACCCATTCGGAGCCACAGTCCGCGGTGCCGGAACGGCTTGCCGACGGGAAGCTCAGCCAGAGCTTGAGCGACTTGACCGTTGACGAATGTCTGACGGCGAGCTTTCGCGTGACGAGTGACTGCGCGCTGTCCCTTAGGGGTGACTGCGAACTTGCCATCGCTAGCGATGCCGATTAGACCCGCTTGAGCGAGACCAGCGGCCTGCTTTGAAGAGAGGTCATTGAGCTTCTTAGAGCCGACGACGACGAGAGAGAGTACTTGGAGATTTGTCATGATAGTATCCTTGGTTGGATGGGTTGTTGTTGTTGTCTTAGATATTATATACGGAGTCAGGTCGGGTTGCACGGGTTAACGAACCTGGCCGCCACCATTCTCATACTGCCAGAACTTCCTGGCCCTCACCTGAGCTTCTGCTGACAAATCTCTCTTCCTTCTCTCTTCCGGAAAATCGACATAGATACTCCGGACTTCCATCTGGCCACCACCGTCAATATCATCCAGGTCAATATTATCAACCTCATCCCGGACAATATTACCCTTTTCCTTGGCAATGAAAATGTGCGCAGCTGCGAGAACCACGCCCTCCCGGTAAATCTCTCCGGTCTCGTTATCAATCACATCTACGTTCAAATCTGCGTCCATGAGGACCTCCTTGGTTGGTGATATTATTATATCACGCCGCGATGTCTATTGCACGTGTTGGAGTGCAGCCGGAATATGTCGCGACGTACGCTGAGGTAGGTTATCGCTGTTGTCTACGTTGCCCGGCTCCTTGCTCTCTCCCCACAGTACAACAACTACCGGACCGTACAGCGCAACGACCTTGCCTAGCGTGCCTGGGTAGTGCTTGTGTGCGACCTGATCATGGACTCTAAATGTCATTTGAGAATCCCCAGCGCGAAAGCTGAAGCCACTTCATGGCCTTATCCATGTTCTGGATAGTCCCGCGGACGAGATCATGCTCTTTGCCACCAAAGACCCGACTAGTCACATCTTTAACACCGCCTTCAAGAGGATCAGAGAATAGAAGCCGGATATCAGCCCGTGCTAGGTGCTTCATCTTTCCAGCGCTGTTATCAACGCTCAAACTCACCATCTTTGGACCGTTATCAAACACGACGTTAACGTGCTTTGCGAGGTTGTCAATACCGGTATCGCTACCGAATGTCATTGTTGTTGCTGAGATCATTGCGATCCTCCTTAGTAGGTGATTCTATTATACACTACTATTCGAAGTGTTACATGAAAAGATAATAGAGTTCCCGACTTCTCTATCTAGACACAGCCTGTAAAGTCAGTACTTCGACCACGCTTACGCAACCACGAGTCAGCATCACCTGTTTCTCTCTGGCCTGTGTCCCCCACATAAAGTGTAGAGGGGGTGGGAATCCGTTTAGTATTTACGAAGTATGCGGTTGGTGCACATACCTCTCAGGACACCGGACCTCTTGTGACTACCAATATGTCACTCACCGTGTGCTCTTTGTCTCAACGACTGCCGATTCCCACCGGCTCCTCGGACCGCTAAATCCAAGGCCTCAAAAATGTAAAAGATGCGGAACCTAGTCTTTCGACTCCAGACGACTGGTGTTACCAGTGCGAGCAGTGTTCCTTGCCCCTTATGTTTATATTATACTCTGTTCTTGAAGATATTGCACGAGTCTCTAGAGCTCGTATACACCAAGCACAGCACCATTCTGTGGTTCTGTGTAGTACTTTTGATATGTACCAGCACCCTTCGCTGCCAAAAGCTCGTTGGCCAGCTTGTCGATCTTAGCCCAGACATCACAATGATAGACGATGGCGTCTGCCGGATTCACTCCGAACTCGCGTGCCTCGTAGCTGAAGTCTTGAATGTCGCTAGCATTCGGGATACCGCTCTCACAGTAGATCTCAAGGATAGCTCCTTGACACCACTGGCCAGGTGCCTTGTTGGCGAGGTGGATATCCTTCTTAATATCCTTTTGTTTCAGATGCCAGCACTCAGCGATTGCCTTGCGATATGCGTCTCTTACGTCACAGTTTGCGATTCCCATTATAGTTCCTTAGTTGATAGAGTTATTATACTCTACTTCCTTATCTGTTGCACGCAGCTTTCGTATGACTCAACTGAGAGATCGTCTCCCATGCATGCACTGATCTTATTCAGACGTTCTGTGTTCGGTCCCGCGTATACGATCCACCACACTGTTGCTGCTGTTAGAAAACATGCAACGATGGTTAACAGCTCTCGAACTGTGGGTGTCATACAGATACCCGGCCGCGGCACGCGTTCTTGCTAGCTGCCTTCTTCTTGTCACCGTGACTTCCGGCACCGGACTTGAAGTGAGCACGGACTGCGAGCCAGTTTCGGACGCGGCGCTCCTGTGCCTTGCTAGAGTTCTTGCGAGAGTTCTTCTTTGACTTGGACATGATATGCCTCCTTGATGTGTATATTATACACTGTCATCCGATTGATTGCATGAAAAGGGAGGGTGATGGAGCCCGACATTATCGCCTCGGTTGGCGTCATTGTGCATCCATCTTCGGCAGCGTCCCGCCTTTTGTTAACTCCGGAAGGGACCCTAGCTCCTCCCATATATGGTGATGTCGGTGGGTCAGGGTCGCATTGACTTGCGCGATGCCCAACTTGGATAATGTGAGAGGGTCGGAGAGGTTGCTGACCTCTGACCCACCGACTAAGATGTTAAGCAGATATTCCACATGCTGCGCGAGCTACTGCGACGATGTTGAAGGCTTGATTGATACGACGAGACTCATTGAGTGCCTCAATTCTTACTTGGTTCGGAAGCTCTCGATCCTTCATGGCTGCTGAGCATTCCGCTGACTTCTCGAGCATCTCTCTCAGCTGGCCCATTGCTGCCAAGCCGGCGGCAAAGTCTTGCGCATTGAGAACATGTTCTTCGAGAGGTGTGACTAGGTTTTGAAGAGGTGTGAGCATGTTTGTTCCTTGGCTGTTGACATTAATATTATACCCAGCGTTCATGATCTTTACACGAATATGTAAGAACCCAGCCGTGGTCGGACTGGGCTCATTATCTTTTGGGGGCAGTTACGAGACTAAGCGGGGGAGCTTTTTTGTCTTTGTGTCCACCGTGACTGCAAGTGTCACCTCCTCTGCATTCACTACTGTCGGACTCCTCAACTGCTTCAAATGGAAAGTCATAACAACCACCCTCTCCATCTTCATTCTGAATAATACATTGTCCTGCCGGGACGTTAACGTAATATGTGCAACTTTTGTACATTATATCGAACTCCCACTGAGGTACCTCGTCTATCTCATTTGAACTAAGTAAGAGGAAGACTTCACCTTGTGGGATGATTGTGGCACTAGTGAAATACTCAACACCGTTAGAGCTCATTGCTGTACGTAGAGCCTCCATCGGCACTAGGACTCTGCACATGTCCCCGGGACTCGGCCGGCTAGTCTTCATCTTCCAATCTGAAGAAGATATCAGAAAGAATATTGCTCATCTTCGCGCCCAAGTCATCGTGCCCTAGTCTGTCCAGAGCAATCATGATCTGAGTCATGGCATCTACGATATCGCTCATATCCATACTGTGGTGTGTGAGATTTGAGGCCATGGTCATTTCTTCAAGAGACATGAAATATGGTTGGGGCGTGAGATCGAGAGTACTCATCAGGCTAGACACTCTAGCTTTCAGCGCATCCAGCTCTTCTTGATCTTCCTTGTCTTTCTTCTCTTTGACGTACGCCTTGAAGTCGATTATCTCTGCCATCACGTGATTGTTCCTCCCCCGAGCATTGTGAACCATGCGACTAAACCGATCATTGTATCCAGCGCGAGATGGTGCCAATAGCTTTTCAAGCCTCTACCTTCCGATTCAAAATAGCCCGGAAGTGGTCCAGCTCTGATCCAATAATACATGCCCACGATCCCTGCACCGATAGCAACAGCTAGATGAGACAATATGAATATAACGTGTCCCAACGACAGGAGCCAAATCATGAGTCCACTGTATGTCACATCGAGGACAATTCTAACGTTACTGTCATGTCGATAGTACCGATTCATTATTGAGTGGTATCGCCAGCATGTATACACAATGATTGCGACCAACCCAATTCCGTTAACTGTCATATGTGATCCTTCATGAAACGCCCACCCTTACCCGCCGTTGTACTTACGGCACACATCTGTTGTTTTTTTCTCTTCCACTCAACGTGTACTTATTATACACGGCCCAAAGAATATTTACACTCGTTCCTTATGAAAATTCACCCTGCAGCAGTCGAACTTCAAACTTCTCGACCAGTGCCTTGAGCGCCTTGTGAAACTCATCACCGGCGTCACTCACCTGCGCATTCCAGTGAGCCTTGGTGGAGTGGACCACAGTCTCACCACCCATCTTGGATTCAAATAAACCCGGGTCCTCGTCGTACAGCTGCTTCATTGTGTCTTCGAAGCAATCCGCGACCTCGCCTAGCAGGTTTTCCATATCGTCTAGTTCTTGAATCGGCATTGTATTCCCTTGGTTGGTGATTATATTATACCATTACCCAGCGATAGTTACACGCTGCGAGGAGGATAGGGAAGACCCATCAAGTCGCGGGAAGCGATGTGAATCATCTCGCGCAGCTTATCCAGATTGTCCTCATCCACGCGGAGCGTAAAGCTGCCGCCAAACTTGATGACGCACTGCCCATCTTCTGTTTCCACAGACACATCGTGTGTGCCGCCGTCGTGTTTGATATCTGCGATTTGAACTGCCATGATATTCCTCCTTGGTACCTCTCTATTATACTTCAAGGGTGCCGCGGATACACGTGGAGAACGTGTGGTCCATACACCAGTCGTTGCTGAATGCATACCCTCGACCAATCATAACGATAGTATCCTGGTCACACCCAGCCGGCGCATCGAACTCATACGAAGAGCAGTTGCAAATGGAGTTTGGAAAAGAGGAGCTCTCAAAGTGACTGATGAGCTCATCAAGACTTTCGAAGTCGTCCGCACTGCCGATGATGAAAGTATACGTATTCATTACGCCACCTCACTCTTGAGGTACTCGACGAACTCATAAGCTGTCAGCTTATCAGGGTGAGATATTATCTGCCCGGGCTGTCTAACGCCCTTGCCTCGGAGTCTCGGACTTCCCCATCGCCAAGCGATGCCCCAGACATTACCGTCCGATGCTTGCCAGTACCACTCCGGGTCTGTGTATCCCTTTGTGGGTATATCACAAGCTTCATCACCCGGTCCAAAGACCGACTCGACCATTCCTGGTGTAAACGTCCTGAGGAGTTCCTGATGGGTCGGATCAAGTAGGTAGTTGAGATTGCTCGTTCCGTTGGTGGTTTCGCTGGTGAGCGAGAGTTTATACTGGGTAACTGACATGTTGATTCCTTGGTTGGTGAAGATATTATATACTGCTAGTAGCATCAATTGCATGAATGTAATCACTAGTCAACTGAGAACTCAACGTCATATCCACAAAACCAGAACATGTCATGATAGGCATCTTCGCTTTCTTCCTCATTGTGGATTTTCACACTAACCTTCTCACCATTCGGATTAGTGTAGCCTAGAGTAATTGGGTACTCGGTCGGGGCCTCTTCTTTTTCTTCCATTATTTCTTCCTTGGTGCCTCTATTATACTCTCACATGTGATCAGTTACACGACCCGGGTCGACATATGTCACCCATGGCGTCGACTCAAAGCGCCAGCAGAGCTAATGATCTGATCAACAGTGTGTCATGATCGTGGTCCGCGGGCTGATGAGAACAATCGAATCTGATCAACCTACCAGTTTGCCGGATCGTTCGGATCCCAGATGTCAACACGCTGTTGGTCGCTTAGCTCTCGCCTGACAGGAGGATTGACGTCTTCTGTTGCCTTCTCAAGTAGTGTACTAACTCGCTCGTAACGAACCTGCTCCAGTGCTAGTAGTGCTTTGTGCAGAGCGTCCCTGAGTTCTTCAACCCCTTCTTCATCAGTCCGAATCGTCAGACCTCCCAGGTCGATACTGACCTTCTCTAGAGTGTCGACATGAACTGTGACCCTACGTCCTTCTGGACGCTGCTCGTCGTCAATGATAATGTCCAGAACGTGTCGTTTTTCGTAATTGCTCATTGTATCTCCTTGATCGTGAGTTTATTATATCACTAATCCCCGCGCGATGCACGCGCGCGCAAGCTGTCTTGCGCGGAAGGCGCCTGTGTGAAGACTGGGGCGACTGGACTCGAACCAGTAGCCTCCCGGGTAACAACCGGGTGTCCTTGCCTGTAGGACCTCACCCCAACGGGGCTTCCTGCTTACCTTCGCCGGTTGAAGCTGTACCGACATATTTTCGAAGTGTAAGTCAACTCCGCCTGGCGTCCTCGCACAGGATTTAGAATGGCTGCCCCTCGCGGGCTCGAACCGCGGACAAGGTGATTAACAGTCACCTGCTCTACCAACTGAGCTAAGGGGCAATGTTCTGTGATGGTGGGTCGTCCGGGGCTCGAACCCGGGACCTGGAGATTAAAAGTCTCATGCTCTGCCAACTGAGCTAACGACCCATTCGATATGGTAGGGGTGGCGGGACTTGAACCCGCATGCACCAATTACCCAATTTAACCGCACCGCTTATAAGACGGCTGGGATACACCCCCATAATGTGGCACGCCCTGTAGGATTCGAACCTACGACCCTCGGCTTAGAAGGCCGATGCTCTATCCACTGAGCTAAGGGCGCTCATGGAGCCGAGAACAGGACTTGAACCTGCGACCGGCGGTTTACAAAACCGCTGCTCTACCAACTGAGCTATCTCGGCAAAATGGTAGGACTGGTGGGACTCGAACCCACAAGGTCTTAAGACCGACAGATTTTAAGTCTGTTGCGTATACCGATTCCGCCACAGTCCCATTCTCTCTAAACGTTATTCGCGATGTCAAAGAATCGAGCACAGCCATTGTTGCCTGTTACTCATATTATATCTAGCATGCGAGCTCCTTTGCACGCGCGTACGCGTGCGCAAGCTGTCTTGCGCGGCAGCATTCTAGATGGGAAAAGAAAGGTAGGGGGAGTCAACCAAGGAGCCTGACAATCCGCTCCCCCTACCTAACAACTAGAATTGTCAGGCCAAAGTATGTTAGCTAGCGGAGATCCGAGCGACCTCCTTGAATCCGTTCCGACGAAGGTCGAGGAAGACCACGTGACCTGCGCCACCAAATCGGTTCTTCTGAGTCTCGAGAACCCGGCACCCCTTGAGGTCCTGATCCTTCTGCTCCACACTCAAGTGAATGTGAGAGTCGACCATATGCTTAAGCTTATTCGAGCCTGCCATCTTGCCGTCCTTGGTCACCTGTCCGATGACGACGACGTTGACAGCGTGTTCCTTCGCGTAGGAAGTGAGCAGACCGAGTGCACGTTCCGCAGTCGCGGTAGTGATGCGACCGGAGTTGAACTTCCCGTCGTCCATGCACTGGAGCGAGTCGACGATGAGGAAGAAGGGTCGCTTTGGAGCAGCCCTTCGGAGCTTATCACAGCCCTCAAGGAGGACAGGGATACGAGTCTCGTCGCCGACCCGGAACGCGTTCTTGAGTCGGAGTCGCTCACACGTCATCTTCACTTGATAGAGGGATTCCTCAGCAGTGTTGAAAATGACCTCTGCTCCGGAGCCTTGAAGTGAGTTAGCGAGAGCGAGCATCATCGTCGTCTTGCCTGCTCCGGGAGTCCCCGTGAAGAGAGACACCGCAGAAGGCGTGAAGCCCTCGCCGCCGAGAATGCAGTCGAAGTAGTCGAGTCCGGACTTCACCCGCTTCTTGAGCACGTCAGGCACCTCGATGTCTTGAATGGAGGAGCCGAACGCGATGTCGTCAATCTTGATGGAGTCAATTTTCATTGTTGTTACCTTGGTTTTAGTTGTTGTAGTTGATTATGTTCTTATTATATCACAGAACGAGAGCTTTTACACGAGCCGCGGCCCATTTTTGAGTCCAACGATGAGCTCGAAGAGCGTCCAGATCGTGTTTTTGAGAGAGTTCGTGTAAAAAAAGTGTAACATTGTAAAAAAAGTGTCAAATTGTGTAAAATTGTGTCAGTTTGTGTATACCCTAAGTCCAAACATACGGGAGCAGGGCAGTGGTTACAGCCAGACGAGAGCAGTTAAAACTTTTTGAGCATGTCGGTGTAACTCGAGGGCCGCTAGGCAAAGCACTAGTGAGTGGTCATTTAGCCACAGCGTGTTCATTGTCGTGTACATTCGAGGGCCCATCTTACCAGTCCGTCTCTTCAGTGAGCTGCTGTAGCCACATCGGCCTCGAAGCCTCTCTAAGCGTGAGCTCGTAGACCCGAGTGTCGGGGTAAGTGTCGTCTCCGTACTGGCGCTTAGCGATCACTGTGTGTGAGTTCTCGACTAGGTACGAGTAGTTAACTCCGTTCTTACTCATCGCGTCCTCTCTAAGCCAGGCCTGGGTGTCTAGACCGAAGGGCGAGGAGTCGAGGAAAATGTCTGTGGTGCGCTTAAGACCATCGGGAGAATAGAAGCTTCGCATACCTCCCCCTTCTCGGGCTTCTGATATGTCGCGCTCTAGAGTCTCCACGCTTCGTCCGTCTGCAAAATACTGTCTTAGGGCATCGATCATGTGTGCGGGATATCCGTCAAAGTGTACGTAGCATCCTGTTATGCTTCCGTCTGCGCGCTTGACTCCGAGTAGTGAGTGTGTGCTCATGTTCTCTCCCTCCCTATGCTCTTATTATATATTGCTAGCGCGTGAGTTGCACACCTGGTGTATTGCCCTTCTCGACGAAGATCTCGCCAGTTGCTCCGGAGCATGCGTATGTGTAGATCGTGCCCTTCCTACCTCGCTTCTTCGTTTGCCGCGGAATGAAAACAGTTCCGATCGGAAACGTCATGTAGCAACAATCCCAAGGTTCTGTTAGTGTAATCATGCTGAGCTCCTAGTAAATGCGTGAGTGAATCTTGAGCCAGATTGCGCGGTAAACACGTTCATCATTCTCACGCATGACCTGCTGATAGACTTCTTCGTTCAGAGGCTCTGGGCAGTCATCGCTCTTGTAGTAGTTAAGAATCATTCGAGGATAGTGATACTCATCATCTTCGAAGTCATCAAACCCACCGAGTGCACGGTCTGCGATGTCATTGACGATATCTGCGATCGAAGTGAATCCTCGATTATCCTTCGGGTTGACGTGAGGGTTCCATTGTCCTGTAATCATTAGTCAATCTCCAATACAGACTTTGTGTCTTCGATAAATGTTTCGATCGTGCTTGTAGGCAGCCACTCTATCAACTCAGTGATTATCGATGTACTATCCACGTGGATCTGATCCACCTCTTCAATCAATTCAATTAGTGCGGTTCTTGTGCAGTACATTACTCTTCCTCCTCTTCTTCCTGAATCTTTTGAATCTTTGTAGCAAGGTCCATTGCCTTGAGCCACTCTCTGCGGCTGTGCTCGACAGTCTCGGGAAAGGGAGAGTTCTCCACGTCCGTGCGGTGCGCGATGAGATACACTGCCAACGCGCTACAGATTGTGTCCATTTC
>Ga0209756_1002232_pt1 | contig 16990 bp, 8 predicted proteins | sample ETNvirenome_6_85_FD_184071 | JGI IMG/M metagenome (GOLD analysis project Ga0209756, IMG submission 184071) | Marine viral communities from the Pacific Ocean - ETNP_6_85 (SPAdes) (version 3) | ecosystem: Environmental > Aquatic > Marine > Oceanic | place: Pacific Ocean | collected 2013-06-19
GCCTTCGTCTTCTTCGTATTCTTCTTCAGTGTCGCCCTCTAGCTCTTCTTCCCACTTTTCAGCATACATCTGAAAATTTTTCGTCATAAATCCTTTTCCCTCATCTGGTAAAGAATCATATAAATCGACCATACGCTCCATAAAATTTTCTAACTCTTTTACCCAATATTCATCGCCAGCGTCGGCTTCTACGCCTTGTTCTTCACCTTCAGGAACTTTTGCTAAAAAATCTTCTTCGTCTTCGAAGACTTCTTTAATGAGTTGTTTAAGTTTGGATTTAGTTAGTTTCATTTTTGTACCGCCATATGTTTTTCAATGATGTTAAGCGCTCTGCGTAAGAATTTGATCTGGGAACGGCCGATGCATCCGCGCCACCCTGCTGGAGAGTTGTCGAGATGGCTTTCCGGGTTCAGGCCTAGGCACTCGCCTGCGCTCTGAATTTTGTATAACGCAATGCCAAGATCGCGCCGATCCGCCGCGGGCTTGGGCGCAAATCGCGACGCGTCACGAAATGTTTGTTCATTTAATACATTTTGTATTTCTTCTTTAATGAGTTGTTTTAGTTTTGATTTAGTTAGTTTCATTATTTAAGTCCTTGTTATAGCAAACTTGTGGGTTCCGCTTTTTAAGTAAATAGTACCCAGCTTTAGCAATTACTATTGAATCTGCCATATCATAATATTTAGGCTTTGGATTATTTTTTGGTGTATATTCTACTTTAAAATCAGATTCATTATCAAGTAGCCATTGCATGACAACTTTCTTTGCTTTCTGCCCTCTTGGGACTCTGATGCCACAAAGCTTGCGTGCCTCGTTTGCTCTCACATAGCTTGGCGTGAGATCAAATATATCGTAGCAAAGCCAAGAAATAATTCCATTAAATTTTTGAAGTACTGCCATTGTTTTTGCCGAGGAGCCGCCCGAGTTAAAAAACATAAATGGCTCTTCAATGTAAATTTGGTTAATTGGGTACTGCGCCTTTAAAAAGCAAAGCTCATCTTTTATAAATTTTGCCTTTTCAAAGTGATCTTTAAATTTCTTCTTGTTGCGCATGTCCCACGCGTCGCACCGAATGATTTTGCCTTCGAGGTCCACCACCGTATAACCAGTAATACTGGTTGAAATGTCTAATCCTAATATCATATGTTTGATTCTCTAAATGTCTAGTTTTAATTTGAAAGTTAATGCTCTATCTTCAGTCTTCTTTACGGGAGTAGCTAAGTTTGCTACGGCTATAAGATTTCTGTCATCATCATATATTCCTATTTTACTAATAAATGTTTGTTTTTTAAAGGACGCAGAAAAATCACAAAATGAACTGCTTACCGTATTTTTCATTGGTATGTTGGGGGCCTCTACATATCCATTTGTGTTCGCTGACGCTGTTAAGGACGCGCTTTCATAAAGCTTAAAGGTCGGATTCATAGAGTGGTTCAAGTAGCCTTTCGGAGCAATGGCGTTCATAGTTATCGTAGAAACTTCGTTGGTTCCTTTAAACGACAGCTGAAAACTAGTCATGTTCGTCAAGCCAAACGCGGTGTCATCATTTGCGCCGGCGGCAAAGTCGCACCAAGACCCGGCACGATTAAGCGGAGAGGCGTTAGAATTAAAATTGTATGAAGCTTCTGTTAGGTCCCAACTTCCGGTTAATAAAACGAACCCCTCATTGTATAAAATAGTGCCTGCAACGAGCCCTGATCCGTTGGCTTGTGCAAACGCCGAGCCGGTTGTTTGAATCAGTTCGCCATTTTTATTTTTATCTGTAGCTTGTGCAACCAATGTGCCAGAAACATAAAACTTTAAATCAACGGTGCCTGGCTTTATGCCGCTGTCAAAGAAAATGGATGGGATGCTTATTAAATTAACTTCTTGCTGCGATTTATCGCCTTTAGAAGAAGAGTATTGATAATGAGGGCTTAGATAAGAATAGTGATTTAAAGTGTTTTTTAAGGCTTCCACGTGAGATGTCGAGGAAGCGGGCCGGCTGGCAACAAACCTCTCTCTAACAATGCTTGCTGACATAGGATAGGAGCCGCTAATTGTGTCTCCGTATGAAAAGCTCGTGTTATACGCAGCATTCGTGACCGTTCCAATTGAAGTGAAATTACCATCTTTCGTGATAAAAGGATAAATAGTGCTGCCAGAAGCTCTATCAATATTTAATTCATACAAACTGATATGTCCGGTTGGTACCATACCAACATTTCCAACATATGTGCCGCTTAAGTCGTATTGGTTATTTAGATAGATGCTTCCACTATAAACATTGAATTTATACTCTGGATGCGTTTTTAAGGTGTTCCTGAGTATGTCCTTGGATTTAAATTCATAATAGGGCATAACATTAGTAGTCTAGCCTGACTCGCAATGTAAGTTCATTGCTTGGCGTTTTCTTCAATGGTTCAGATAATTTAGCCACTGCAAGCAGTTCGTTGTTTGGAGAATAAAGGCCAATTGTTGTTATATATGAAACTGGCTCCGCGAATGGTAAATCGCCTTTTACTCGAATCTTACTAGCAGTCAAATAAGTCGGGTTAGAAGAATAATTATAATCGCCCGTATTTGCTCTACAGAAATAAATTGTAGAATTCAATTCTGTTGTGTTGTTAAACTGAACGCTGTCTAGACGGCGCCGTACGCCATCTGCGAAAAATTGAATCGTAGACGATGTGAGCGCGGATATAACGTCATTGCTGCCCGAAACGCTGGCGCCTGGGCCAAAAATTGCACGATCATTGGGATCCTCGTCAAGGCCTCCAAAAATACTAGCAGTTATGACAGCAATTCCGGCCTGATAATAAAGGTGTCCAACTGCACTGGTGTTGTTAGGCGTTGCGGAACTAGTGTATAAAAGTCCGTACTCGCCGGTCGGCGAATTTACTTTAAAGCTGCTTGCCGCGCCATAGTCGCCGATTGTCATTTTAAACGCGCTGCTTGGATTACCAGAAGCGAGGGCGCCAGTCAAAAAGCTTATCGTGAAAGATCCTTTTTTAATTTCGTCTTTGTTTAAAAGTCTTGAAAAGTTAAGGAAAAATGCTTCATTAATTTTTGCGCCGCCGGCCAAAATATTTCCATCTTGATCGAATGCCTGGATGTTGCCACTAACATCGTAAGGTACCAAAACTTGAGCCATTTGATCGTAAATGTTGCGCTTTTTCGTTTGCTGGTTCACTATCGTGCCAGCGCTGCTTCCGTTGGAAGCCCCCACCGTAATATCAAAAATATGATTAGCGGAGGAGCTTAAGTACGGATAGTCGTAAACTGACTGGAACATACCATGAGCGTAGTTTTTGATATTATTGTCGCTATAGGTTCCAGAAGCGATTGTTCCTGTTATCGGTATCGCTTCATGCAATAATGTTCTCGTTGTTGCAATATCATTATTTAAAAATGTCTTAAATGTTGTGGCCATATGTGTCTTCCTTTTTCTTTTACTGCTTCTTAATAAACCTAACGGGGATGTCTAGCTTGTATCCCGTTGTTGCTCCAGTCACCCTAATGATGGTATCTATAAAATAATATGTATCATTGTTCGATCCAAATTGAAATGTGCTCCCCAGTCTTGTAAACAGGTATGTGCTCGTTCTAAGGTTTGTAGATGCCTTGATCCTAAATACTAGATTGGTGCCCCGCGGGCCCGAGACCGCGGTATTAATCGCTTCATCGTTTGGACTACCCCCAATCGGCTTTGCCGGCGTTGGGGTAACGTACGCTTGTGTTGACAGATAATAGCTGGCAACATTGTCGTCATCGATAAAAGAAAAAGATTGATCAACGCTTCCACCGCCGGAGCCTCCAGTTACTATAGTACCAAACCGGTTATCAAGCTCTACAATATATTGATTTTCTTGCAGCTCGGCATCGATTTTATAAGTCGCGGGGATTTCACTAGTGTTGAGCCCCTGATCGCACCTGATATTTTGGCTATTTGTGTTGCCCGGATTGGTACCATCAATGTAATATCCCAAGCCATTCCCATTTTGAGAGTCAGCATCCGTAAACGCTTGCGCAGTGGTGGAATCGACAGCTATAACGTGTGAGCCGCTACCTACTACATTGTTCGCATAGCAGCTTTTATCCAAATTGTTCAAAGCAATTATTGGCAAATAAAGAATATTATTGTTTGTTAAGGTAATGAGCTTCGATTTCATGGTAGCGGTATTATTTGTAAATGCTTCCAATACGGGAGTTTGCAAAATCTCTAAGTCATAATATGCAGAGCCGCTGGCATGTGTTGCGTTATAGTTAGAATAATCAACTTCGTCGTCTCCGAAAGCATATTTAGTGATCCTAAAAGAGCCGTTGCCCTCTGCTAATCTTTTCCGGCCTGCATCCGTAAGTACTGCGTCTAAAATAATATCGCCGCTATTGTCCAAAAACCCCATAATAATGCTCCTTTACTTTAAATAATTAGTAAGTTTTATTCGTTTTTTCATTATTTAACTAACATTTTCCTGAACTATATGTGCCTTGCACACCTTTTGTAGATTTATCCTCTCCATCTGCCAAAGAGGGATTCTTAATAAAAAGGTTTAGGTCGAACCTTTTTCCAGTTTTTTTACTAGTAAATCTAAATTTAAATTTTTCTCCAAAAACAACACGAGATAATTGCGGGTCTCCAATTAGCTCTGGTAAATTTGTTGTATTAACTTCATCAACGCTGGGTAGCTCCTTCAGGGCGCCCTCATGTAAATAGGTCTGTTTAAAAGATGGCTGGATTCTTATATACTTCATTAAACTCTTGCGGTGCTTTCGCTTCTTTTCCGCCACTTCTTCAATGAAAAACATATCAATAATAGCATATGGCGCCTCGCCCTCTTTTGCAACGACTCTGACATGGTACACGGGAGATGGATTGGAATAATTTCCGTGGGCGTCTTTTGCTCTCGCAATATAATAATAGTCTTTGTTGGGCTGTAGCGTGTCGTCAACAAACCCGAAAGCAGAGGAACCTCCCAATATAGCTATTCTGTGGTTGGATACTGGCGCATAATCTGCATATGAGAACGGCTTTTTGTCAATCCTCAAAACCTCTATCTGCCCACAAAAGTCATCGCCTCTAAACGTTATTTCATCATTGTCGCCTGTTCTTTTTTGATTCTTTTTAATTGTGTCGAAAGTCCCGTCTTCACCGGGGTCTATAAAGACTGGTTTTAGGTCGTATTCTCCAATGTTAAAATTGACGTTCAGCAGTATTTTGTCCCTTTCGCCATACAGGGGGAGAAAATTAATATCAGGGAAAACAGGAGGCTTATCCCAAACGGGAGTTTTCTCTAGTTTTTCAGGGCTAAACACAACACTATCCTGCATGATTTCATCAGAATTTGGGTTGAAGTTGGGCGCGTGAAGGGCGCCGTTCATTGTAACGGGTGTATTATAATATGGTGTTCTTATTAAATAAACGGCTGGTGCAAAGCGGTATTTAAGCCAAATTTGCCGCTGAGTGTCGGCCAGGCCGCCGAGCGCTGGTGCGTTGCTGTCGACCAAGCCATAATGAGTGCCTACAACAAGCGTGTGCGCATAAACTTGATAATAGTACTCTTCACCAAATTTAACTTGAGTATCGATATATTTAAGAACTTCCATTCCAGGTACATTTGGTAGAAAAATGTTTTGAACAAAAGTTTTTTGGCCGCGCGAAAGTGAAAATTTCGCTACTTCATAAAATAGTACCTCAGAGTAAGCATAATCACCGTTGTATACGTCATGCACAGTTCTTGTCTTTTCTCTAATAAACTTATTAATTTTATTTCTAGTTGCCATCCACTTTATGTTGGATATCCACGGTACCGGGGGGGCGCCCTTTGCGCCGAAAATCACAGGTTTTACAAAGCCGGCGCCATGGCCTCCCGTAATGGCTGCACTGCCCTCAAAACTATTATTAAGCATATTTATAGTGCTTGTTGAAACACTATCGGATTCGTCGGTGATGTGGGTTTCTATCCATTTCATATAAATTTTACCCGCAGCCCAATCTTGCTCTTCTTTGGAGTCTGAGATGTTCAGCATTGTCCCTTCTTCCAAAAATTTATTCAATCTCAGCTTGAGTAGCTGGTCGCTATAAAGATTATCTTCTTGGAGGCTTATATTGTCTTCGTTCGAATCGTCCTTTTTAATAAAAGAGTCTTTCTTAATTATTGCAGATTTAAAGCTTTTAGGCTGGTGTGTACTTTCGCCGGCGACAGAGTGCTTGGGATACATGGCGGCCATTGTTAGCTGCATAAATTGGTCGAGCGTTTGTGACTCATAAAGCATCTTTCCAATCTTTCCGCCGTTGGCCGCGGGAATTTCTATATCAGTGTACATCGGAAAAAACTTTTTAATTTTATCTGCCTCTTCCATAAAGTCTTTTAGTTTATTTGCTGACACCCCAACGGTCGAATACTTTCTTCTATTAAGTATATGTTCTAAAGAGTGTCCAGGGTGGTGAAGCGCTCCATTGTTTGGGATTTCAGACACTTCTTTTAGTTTTGTAGCAAACGTATTTAAGTATTCACTGTGGGTTTCCATCGGAATCGTCTTGGTAACGGGCTGGCCAGCGTGTTGGATTGCTAATTTTCCAGTAGGAATCAGCCAATTTGGTATATATGCACCGAGACCAATTGAATGTGTGCTCCATGTCCAGCTGCCCTTCCCTGCCATTAATGTTAGATGTGGATGCCAATTGTCTGCGTGTTTAAATTCATATGTTGCGGAATCATGGTTTGAGTCAATTAACATTGCATACATGTTGGGGAGCACCCACTCTGGAAGTGGTACTTTTTCTTGACCACCTGCTGCCAGGAGGTAGTTCATGTTCACCAAAAGATCTTTTGTAATTTTTTCGTATGGTTGCAAATAAAAATTATAATTTGCTTTAATATTTACGGCGTCTGAAAAGCCGTGCTGGTCTCCAAAAGATTCCTTGTACGCAATTTCAACAAACGGCTTGTTTATCATGTATGTGGCATCAATAAAAGACGCTTCCTTTGAGGGTATATCTTTCCCAGCGTTGTGCGGTCCAGTTGGGCTATAATACCCGCCTGGATATATCAAATTCAGCAACGATTCGATTGGGCCGCCCAACAAAGCCGATTGGGCCATAGTTTCGGTACCGAAAAACGCCGGCGCAAACCCAAACAAAAATTGTTGTTCGAACTGTGGGATGGGCGTTTGTATACTGTACGGCTCTGTTATCTGAAGTGCGACATTGGGGTCTGAGGTATTAAAAAGCATCACCGTAGATAACACTTGACCCTGTACGGTTGATGGCCAATTTGGTCCCTGGGCTACGTGCCATCCGGCGCCGCCGATTTGTGTTGTTAGCTGAACAGTTTTATCGTTCAAGGCGGGGTCGGTTGAAAATCTCTTATCCCTGAAAACTGAAAAGGCGGCGCTTCTTATTTTATCGGCGTACGGCGAGATTTCGAGATAATCGTCGTATATAGATAATTGTGTTTCGAGCAACAATGACTGTGCAGTTGGTGCAATATTATAGGGGGAATAGAGAGAAAGAACTTGGTCATTTACAGAGAACCCCCAACTTTCTGCCGCGGTTGCAGAGTCACCGATATCTGATTCCGGTAGCGACATTTTATATGGCACATTAAACGGTATGCAAATTATTTGAGACTGGGCCGCCCGTATCGTTTCGTTCTCGGCCATTACTATGGAGACCATCCATATGTTTCTTGGTGCATCGCACTTTCTGCTTGAGCGAGGTCTATGCCTTGAACAAACCCTGCTTCAGACTCTTGCGTTTCCAGAGACTTTGTGGGGTGTTCGTCAAACATAAAAGTTGTGCAAACATATTCTGGACCTAGGCGCGCAATAGCGTCCGGAACAGATAGATGTGATATTGTAATTGCCATTTTATTTTCCTTTTAATTAATTAGTTTTAATAAAAATATATTATTAGCTGGATAATTTCATTGTCCCCTTCATTTGTATGGCTCCCTCTGTAGTTTGGATGTCTTTGTTTGGGCTGGGGATTTCGGCGTTTTGTGCATCCAGAGGGCCGCCTATCTGTGGCCCCGTCCATAAAAAGAAATATTCATCATAAAGAGGTAAATCTAAAATGTCATAGGCTTTTTGATTAAGTATTGGATGCTTGTATTTTTTAAGGCGACACAACAACAAAGTTGAGCCCTGTGGTGTAAGTTGGTTAATCAGCGCTTTTGTTACGGGGGCCCATACTGGCCTTTTAATGGATGCACTAAACTTATCCTCGTAAGTTGATATGGGGACAATTGGCGCGATCTCCGGCGGTGCATAAACCGTGCCGGTATCTAATTTTTCTGTTATCTGGCTGGCTGGGACGGCCGCGGGGATGGGTTTTGCATTCTCGTACCCGCTTAGATATTGTATCTCCATGAGGTTTTGGTGTCTAAACCAAAATTCACCAAATTTGCTGGTGTACATTGTTTCCATATTAGAATCGTTAACGCCCTCTGCATAAAAATTATCAGGCTGTATGGATTTCCATGCAGAATAAACGACCTTATCGTTTAAATTGTTTATAAATCCTGCGCTTCCGCCTGGAACGCCTTCTTGGCCGGCATATTGAAGCATCAAAACTTTAATCTGGTTTGGCAAGTTGTTTACGACGGATTGAACATCCATTTGTATAGTATCCTCGCTATTTACTGCTTCATTTAAATATTTCTTTATATTTGAACTTGGTACAGATATATCAAAAGACCCTAATTTTAAATCTTGGAATCTTAAATTAAGATAGTCTTGCATAATTAATGCTAATAAGAATCTTTCTTTAACAACGTTGTCAGCGGGAGACAAAAAGCTTGGTGTTGTTGGGCCTATTTCTTGCTCAACTTGTGTGCCTAGTGGAGGCTGCGTTGTGGGATCTTCCGGTGGAGAAGTCTCTGCTGTAAAAACGGTGCCTTTGTAACTTAGAGATTGATACTCTTTTATAATCCTTTCCATAGCATCGTTAATAAAAGAACTATCGGGGTTTTTTGTTAGATCTTCATATTGATCTCCGTAGCCCAAATAAGATTTTGGACCTGGATTGCCTAACAGGCCAAATTTATAACGAATTATGTTATTAGCAAGTTTCCAATATTCATTTTCCTCGTCCCAGCTTTTAATGGTCTCTGGTAAGATCGTATAAGTTCTATTAAAAAATGCATCTGACTGTGGCACTGTTAAAAAACGCCCCTTTGTTGCTTTTGGGTCGACATAAATAGGGTAGTTCTTCTCATCTCTAATATAATCCAGCTGCAATGTCGACGAGTCCTTAAAGTACTTCGCATGCTCTGTTTCTGCTTTAATCAAATAGCGGCTAGAAGCAATAATTTTTAAACCAATATTATATTGCGAAAGTTCCGGCGTGTCAGCAAATACATCGTGGCCTGCGTTCATCTGCCTCGTATCTACTAATTCGGCGTTAGCGTCGAACACGTGCTCAATTATCATTTTTCTTTGTGGGAGGGACGCGCCGACAGTTGTCTTAGTGAACTGTTGTAAAATTGGATTCCCGTTTGTATCCGTGCCCGATGATGTTTTTGGTATTTTAGCAGTAGAGAATGATTCAATAAAATTCTTTATTTGGGAAGTGAAAGTATTAAATATTTCACACACAGATGCTATGGTCGACGGCGTTGCAATCGCGGGATTTAGCATATTCTCAATTGGCTTTGCCCAGTCGTCATTCGTTGGGCCTTCGTGGTCTTCAACGGCAACTTCAGAAACTGCAGGAGTGTTGCGTGCACGTACAATTTTCGATATGAATTTAAAAGAGTTTAATGCGTTTATGACAGTGGGTGGAAGTACATTGCTGTTATTGCTTGTTCCGATGCCGGCAGTAGTTTTTGCCTCTTCTATAAATTTACTGTTAAATTTTCCTAGATGCTTATTATAGTATGGCGTTTCAGTCGCGGTGCCCACGTCTGTTGTCCCGTTGGCTAGCACCGAGTATCTTTTCAATATCATGACGGCCGCTTGGGCCTCTTTATACTTGTTTACAAACCAATTTAAAGTTGGATCGTGCATCTCTATTTTAACAGAATATTTATACACACCAGACGTAATATTGCACTCAAACTTATCTGCCGCAGTACTGCCGGGTTTTGGGGCAAGGCTACGATCCGTTAAAGAATAGCTTTTTAAAAAAGTGTTTGCTGCACCTTGGGTACCCACAAAAACAGGAACTAAAGAAGATACATGTTTTTTTTCGTTATCAAAGTAATGAAGATTCGGGTACCCGTCATAAACTAATTTCTCATTATCTTGGTCGACCACGCTCTTCGTAAAAGAACGATTGCCTTGTGGTGGCACAATTAATTCTTTTGTACCGTGGCTTCCCTCATTGGCGGGGGCGCTTATGCGCTCTCGGTAAACCTTGAAAGAGATTGGTCGCGGCTGCTCTGCGAACAAAGACCCTAACTGTTGGGTACCCTGTAGCGCCAATTTGTCTATCAGCGCGGGAACTGCGCAATATTTCTTAAATAACCTGCCTAAATCAAAAGTAAAGAATGTTTTAACATGACCTAGTTTATCAACACTCGAAATGAGATCCGAAAATATGGCTGTATTGTTTGTTGTAATTGCCGAACTGCTGGAACGTCTATCTACATAATCACCTCCAAAGATCATATCTGGAAGAGACGCAAAGTTTATCATTTGTTTTTGCATCGCTGTGATCTGTCTGTAGTCTTGTATTCGCGTGTTGGGAACAGTCAAATAATCTAAATAAGGATGAATTGTGTCGGTGTGCGCGTTTCCGGCCATGTATCTGCCATTGTGCCAATGCACACCTCCAAACCAAAGTTCGCCTTTTTTGTTTGCAAATTTTATATCGCGCTGAATTGATATGTCTTCGTTGTCGTCGCTTTGGTTCTTTGAAATGTAAAATATCATTCCTTTATCTTGTACTTTGCCGTCCTTGATAATTACCTCAGATGCGATGCGCCCGTGGTGTTGGGCCGAAGAGATCTCATCCGATGGGATTACGACACTAGAATCACCCACGACAGCATTCATATTCAGCGCACAAAAGGTCGCGGCCGCGAGATCGGAAGGAAAAGCGCCATCATTTAGTTCTGCCGACATTCGAATCGGCACCTTGTGCACAATTGTGCCGTCTGGTAAAGTTTCTGCATATTTTTCTTTGACGTGTTCCAGGGCTTGGGCGCCACTATAACCCCCTCCTACAAACTTTCCTGAGTCTACAAGCTGACTAAACAGTGATTCATTTGTTACGTGGTGAATAGACGGCTGTGCGCTCAGTTGCGAGAGTTTATTGTATGATATCTGCTTACCAACGACTTGGGACCTGTAATAGTGTTTCCCTTGGGCGCCAGAAAAAAGAAATAGCTCAACTGTTAAGTACTTTAGTATATCATCGCTAAGAATTACACTCCAAAAGTCGTCATTATCAATATTTGGAATCTCCAAAAACATATCAAAAACTACTCGCAAACTATCTTTTGCATTATATGTTGGGGTTAAAGATTCCACTGCCATCATTTCATAATCATCTTCGCCGGCCATCCCCAAGTTGACCATCTTTTGAGGCGGGCGCGCTTGATTAATGTGAGGCGTTGTATCATACTTATTGTTTGAAAGCGGTTGAGAGTGCAGTCTTTCTAGGGTAATTCTATTAATATAAATGTTTGGTAAAACAGAATCTACAAGCCCATTAAATTCATAACTCATTAGCAAACATCCTCTGGTTCTTGATTCTCTTTAGTCGCATAAATGTTTAGTGACTGGAGCGTCTCTTTTCTCCCCCTACAATTAAATACCTTGTCATTATAAATATTTTTAATTTTATCTTGGGCACCGGTGCGTAATTCACAGTATTCCGCTTCGTCTATTTCAAAGTCAATATCAATATCAAAATAATAATCAACGCGACTAGTATCTGGCACATCATCTCCCTCGAAATATAATTTTTCTAGTGTTTCAGAATAACCAATAACTTTTCCGCCAGTCCCAGTAAGTGGCATGTGTCTATATACTTCTAGCTCGAAATTTTCTTTTAAAAACTCAGTATTAACCTCTTCTACTTTCAATAAAGCAAAGTCATCTTTATAAATCATATATGATTGATTTTCAAAAAAGATGGGAGCATTAACACTATACGCAGTCTTCTGGTCTCCTTCAAATTCTGGCTCCAGGCTTTTCCAGTTTTCATAAGAATTTTGTTGTTCTATATTCGGCTGATATGTGTCGATATGATATTGTATGTCGCACTCTAGTTGCGGAATGAAAGCTGTTGGTATATCGTTATTAGAACCAGTCCACCACGGATTAGAAGATGATAGTTGCGCCTTAAAAAATCCTATGTCCCAGGCTGCGATGTTCTTAGAATTAAACGCTGAGTTCCCAATTGGCTCTGAAAGAATATAGGATTTTTCCGGACTTTGCGCAAGATTAACTTTATTCGCCTTTTTCGCCAACACCCCTGGCATTAAACTATAGGCCAAGTTTTCATTTGACACTCCAACTTCTGAACCCCTGTAAATAGATTGTGGGGCAATGCGTGGGGTGTTTTCTTGGATGCGGCCCTCAACCTCATTTTGTAGTTCCTCGGACTTAACAGCGGAACTACTTTGAGCAAAGCGCTGATCGTATATGATGTCCCCATCAAAAAATGCGTATGAAGCGGGTTTGAATCGGCCAGTAGAAAGCATGTGCCGACCATAGGAAGTTAGCTCTAAATCAATAACTCTTTGTTTTGGGTCTAAAAAACTCATTAATTATTATCCTTTTCGATCCTTTGGGTTTGCTGGGCCGGTTCGCTTAAACGGCTCAATTGGTTTCCCTTTCTTCGTCTTTGAAGAAGGCGGCGGCGCAAGGAAACCTGCAGCTGCCATGCCAGCGAGTCCTGCGGTTTGTCCAAGCATGTTGCTTGGAAGTGCTGTAGGCGTGGGCACGATCGGCGTACCAACAACGTTGCCCTCGTTATTAATAGCGGTCGTGGCTGCCACACTAACGCTGCTTGGGGGCGCCCCGCCAAAAGGATCTGGGTCTATGGCGCCGGCTTCAACGTCTTCCAGGCCGGCCGTCGGTACCGCTTGAACGTCCGGTGGTGGTACCGTTGGGTTGGGCCCTAATTTATACGTAGAGCTTATTTTAGCTAGCTCAATTAAAGAGAAGAAGTCATACGGCCAATTATAACTGTAAGGGGGAATGCCCTTGTTGAGGTCTGTGTTCCCTTCCAATTGTTCGATTTTCGCTGTTATGCTGAAATAGTCGGTCTTTGCTTTCTGTTTTACTTTGAAGACAAGCCACTGAATATCCGTCGGGAACATGTCGTCACCGGACGGATTGGTGCCGGTTTCAAACCCTTCGGCCGGTTTCTCGTTCAACAAATCAAACCCTTTCCAGTCAAAATTAGGACCGCCCATAGCGTTTGTTGGGTTCCCTTTTATGAGGCTTAGCGGGCCCAGAGGAATAGAAGCTTTTGACGTCACTGCTTTGCTTAAGCTTTTTTTGCCAGACCAACTTGTGGTGTCGTTGGGGGATAAATTTTGCCATATATTTAATAAATCCTTTCGACTTAATTCATACGCAAATTCAAAAATCAACATGGCCTTTGGCATCACACCATTTGTTAAGAAATCAAAAGTGGGCGGAAATACATAATTTTGCATTTTTTCTAACATTTCAACAACACTTGCGGCCGGCTTTAAAGTAGGCATTGTAATCGCAAAAGATTCAACAATCTCTTTGGCAGCCGGATCATCTTTATTTTCTCGTAGATTTAATATTGCCATGGCCCATTCGATAGTTACAGGGTCAATATTAAAGTACTCTCGTTCGGTTTCTCCTGTTGCCCTAAACGGGACTGCAACTATAGCTTCGCGAATCACTTTCTTTTGCGCTAGCTCTCCAAGCCTTACTGTATCGTTAGTGCCGTCATAGCCTAAAAGTGTTTTTAATGAAGGGTAATTAACTCCAGGGGTGCTTGGATTTGGGACATCTTGGAGTTGGACCAATACGCCGCCGTTGGGGATTGAGCCATATTGATGCCACATGCCTTTTGCAGTAGCGCCCGAGCCGCTCTCAGGTAATGAAATGTCAGCACCGTTGAAATCTAGTATAGGACACTCCCACTTTGGCTGAATCACCCACCTGTCATTGACCACTTGGTCCCAGTTCAAAGACGCGGAAAGTTGCATTGAATTTGCGCCGGCAGTCGAAATATAACTGCCAGATCTGGTCGTTTCTCTGTGATAAGCCGCGGTTTTTTGACAGGCAGCAACAATGTCCCCCACGCTAGCGACATCACCACCAATCTGCGAGTCAAATGTAACTTCTATATGGCTATAGCCATTATAATATGGCGGCGTAAATGGCTCGAAGCTGGCCTCGCGTCGATTGAAAGACGAAGAAGCTTCACAGGGCGGCCCGAAAGAAGAACCATAGGCCAGTGTTGACGCGTTGGGGCTCCACAAAAGACTTCCAGAGTCTTGAGAATAGCCCTTGCCGGTAGATTGATCGAAAGCTCGATTATACATTGTGATCGTCGGGGGGTTATATATAAAAGAAGCTGTGTTGTTTGTGCGATCTGTTAAGTTCTGAATGGTTTCAAGCTCTTTGTATGTAGAGTGGCTGCACACAATTCGCATTTTATACGTGGTGTCTTCTTGAACGCTGCCGGCGATCTGATCGCTCGGGCCAGAACTCAGGGTGCTTAGACCGGCGTCTGCTAAAAAGAAGGTGGGAACTTCTGCTAAAAAGTTATTCATAGCATATCTAAAAAGCTGACTATTTGCTTCGCCGTACGTACCGCTACTATCAATAAAGGCAAGCGGGTGTGGTTCAGCATCAACGAGGCGCTTCCCTTCAAGCGTTGTGCGCGGGTTGGCCAAAATCTCAAACGGAAGGCGATGATGGAAAGAGCCGGATAGCCGGGGATCCCCCTCATCCGGCGTATTATTTTTTGTGGATCCGGTGAGGCCTATGTCTCCCACGGCAAGACCTAGAGCGCCAGTGACAACGGGGTAATCAACCGCAATGCCAGATTTAATTGAATTGTATAGAATCCCCGGGGCGAACAGCGGGGCCAACATTGTTCTCCAGGATCCACTCCCTTGATAGTCAGTAACACTGGGGCCATAAGACTGACTAAATAATTGTGCCAACTGTACAGTTCTTTGGGCCGGATAAAATCCATCGTAAGGCAAAAATTTCATGAGGCCCTTGCATTCAAATTCCAATTCTGTTGGGATTGCATAAGAACTAAGGTCGTCGCGTATTACCCGGAAGTGATCCATAAAATCACTGTATGAGTACACAGTATAAAAAGAAGATTCTGAGCTGCTCGAAAGAGTTGATCCCGTTAAGGTAAAGATGCCGGCATTTTCATTAGTAAACGCGCCACTTTTTTGAGTGATATAGTATTCCATGTGTTCGCTGATTCTAAACTCTGGTATAACTCCATAGTCTTTGCCGATTCTTTTCAGATCTTCAACATACGAAGCATAATCATTATAAAATGGATTCACTCCCGCTTGAGCGCCGGCTTGCCACTCCACCTCTCCGCTAAACATAGTGCTGTGAGATCCACTAGGTCTGGGTTTTTCTGGGACTCTTCGACTATATGTGGGCGCTGCAAATGGTTGATTAAAGGGCCCTCCGTCCGCGGACGACCAAAACAAGCTATATCCATTCTGGAGTTCTCCTTCAACCCCAGCCGAGGCCGTGGCAGGAGATAAGTCCGTTCTTGTGCGGCCGTCTAGTGACCACATACTTTGTGAAACAACATCGCCTTGTGAGTTTGCAACCACCGTGCCAAGAGCAGTGTCTCTTGCATTCCGCTTGTCTCGCCAAAAACTGTTCGAAAAATTGTCTCGCTGTCTTGTTTTTTTCAAATAAGTATAATGTTCGCGCGGGTAAATATTTTGTTGCAACCCTAGCGAAAGAAACTTATCAATAGGGTTGGCCCAGGGCGCGCCAAGAGAAGAGTTCTTGATGATGCTCTTCAGAGAGTCATACATCAATATCTTGGGTTGTTGATTTAGGGACTGTCCGACTGCGCCGGCCACATGATATATGAAATCAGAATTATTTAAATCTAGGGCGCCAGACACTTTTTGTGTAAATTTATTTTTTTCATTGCCGTAAGAGTGCCGTACGGTCGTTTTTGTTGTTTTGGCGAGCTTTTTCCAGGAGGTTTTAATATTAAAATTATGTACCAATGGCTTAAATTTTGATGTAACTGGGGGCTCGATTTGCGAAACTATGGTTTTTGGATTTATAGTATAAAACTCTTCAGATGTCTCCCCTATCGCTGCGGCTGGGCCGCCCTTTGTTTCGGGGGGGCCCACTTTCAAGAACGAATGTCGATTCTCTTTCTTGTGGGCCCGGATTATTGGGTGCTGGTAGCCTCTGGTTTGTTTCCAGGAGGGATGTTCGTAGGGCCCGTTTCTATGAAGATTTAAGGCATTTAAAATCTGAGATGGATCAATGCCGCCGCCCACTTCACTATTGCCATAGAGATAATAGGCCCCGTCTTCTAGGGTACCCTCATTTCCTCGGGTATTCGACGCGCTTAGAATCGGATCAACGATTAAGGTATTTAAGCCGGCGAAATCAACTTTAATTCCAGCTCCGTCTTCAACGCTGCTCTGCGATACGAACGTAATATCAGTGGACGCTAGGCTTGCATTGCTAAAGTCCGGCTGTTCAAAGCCGTAGTAAGCAGACCCGGTGTAATTTTCGATTACGCTTGCAGTAATCCATTGATATTGTAAGTCAGATTGTGGAATCTGATGTTGGACGTGCCAGTTGTCATAAATGACCCCGCTAACATATGAACTTGTGCTAGCTCCATCGAACTTGGGTAGTCTCCGCGGATTCCTGTTAACCTTGTGGAAAGAAGCACTCCCTTCATAATTTAATGCGTTAACGGAGCCGCTGGTGCCGGGATACGTCGCTCCGGCCGTTGCATAACTGGCTGAGTTCTGGGCGTCGCTAAAAAATCCAAATTGTTTCGTGTGGTCTACAAACAGCTCTTGTAAGCTCTCGCGAACAATTAAAT
>Ga0209756_1002234_pt1 | contig 16978 bp, 19 predicted proteins | sample ETNvirenome_6_85_FD_184071 | JGI IMG/M metagenome (GOLD analysis project Ga0209756, IMG submission 184071) | Marine viral communities from the Pacific Ocean - ETNP_6_85 (SPAdes) (version 3) | ecosystem: Environmental > Aquatic > Marine > Oceanic | place: Pacific Ocean | collected 2013-06-19
GAAAGAAAAGAAGTTTTAGAATCAATAAAATATATTAATCAAGTTCTTCCATTTAATGATGATGACGATACTGCTTGTGATTTAATACAAAAAGTATATGACCACTATTGGGATAATTCAGAATTTTGGGAGTTTGAAGGAGCTGACGTTGATGCTTCTGGATTTCTTGAATACTATAATTTAGTATTTGCAAATGGTGGGGATAGAGGAAAAGATAATGTTCCTGAAGTTCCACTATGTAAAGAACTTGGAATAGAAATGATTTGGGGAATTGGTGGTGGAAAGATACAATCATCATCAGATTTAATAAAAAATTCAGAAGATGAATAGAATATCTTACTCACAACTTTCACTTTATGACCAATGTCCACAACATTGGAAACTTCGTTATGTTGATAAGATATCAAAAACAGAATCAAACATATATTTAATATTTGGTACAGCAATACACGAAGTGTTACAAACATATCTTGAGATTATGTATAACGATAGTGTTAAGAATGCTGACAAATTAGATTTAAACACTATGCTTCGTGATAATCTTATAGAACAATTTAAGATAGCTGAAGAAGAAGATGGAAAACCACCTTGTACAAAAGAAGAAATAGGCGAGTTCTTTCAAGATGGAGTCGCAATCATTGATTTCTTTAAGAAAAGAAGAGGTGAGTATTTCAGTAAGAGAGGATACAAACTAATTGGTTGTGAAGTTCCCATCGATACTAATTTACAAAAAAATATAAAAATGATTGGATATCTTGATATTGTTATTCTTGATGAGATAAGAAATACAATAAAGATATATGATATAAAGACATCTACAATGGGTTGGAATAAGTGGATGAAGAAAGATGAGAATAAGACTCAACAGTTATTATTATACAAACAATTTTATTCTAAACAATACAACCATCCAGTAGAAAATATAGAGGTAGAGTATTTTATAGTTAAAAGAAAACTTTACGAGAAGGCCATGTTTCCACAGAAAAGAATACAAAAGTTTTCACCAGCTAGTGGAACTGTTAGTATGAATAAAGTAGCTAAAAAACTAACTACATTTATGAGTGAAGCTTTTAATGATGTTGGTGAATATACACCAGATGGATTAGAACCAACACCAAGTAAAAAGGCTTGTAGATTTTGTGAATTTAATCAAACGGAATATTGTGATAAAGGAATTTTATGAAGGGTGGATATTCATTACGGATGAAATTAAATGATGTAATTTGGAATATAGAATATGAACAACAAGTTATGGAAAATTTAAGATATTGTAATAAATTAAATGGAAATAAATTTGAAATTATATTTTGGTATGATAATTTAAGTAAAAAAGAAATAAAAGATTTTGTTAAAAGAAATGAAAATATATTATTAGAGATAAATGTAGATATAACTAAAAGTCATAAAACTGATGCGTGGTTTGTAATAAACTCAAGTGAAGAAAAAAATTATTGGAGATATAAATACGATGGTGGTATATTAGATGGAATAGTAGAATATATTAAAATAATTAAACATATCAAGGGAAAGGGTGGATCATGGAAATAGGAATAGTGGGACAAGGCTATGTAGGAACTGCGGTTAGAACTGTATTTGAGAAACATTATGATGTAGAAACTTATGATATAAAGGAAGTTTGTAGCTGCATTTCTATATCAGATTTAGTTAATAAAACTGATATTATATTTGTATGTGTTCCAACACCAATGAGAAAAGATGGAAGTTGTGATATAAGTATAGTTGAAAATGTAGTTGAAGAAATAAATATGATGTCTATGAATGATAAGATAGTAGCTATTAAATCTACAATACCACCTGGAACTACAAATGAATTAAATAAAAAATATCACAACATAACTGTAATATTCAATCCAGAGTTTTTAACAGAAGCCAATTTCATAGAGGATTTTAAAAATCAAAATAGAATCATAATTGGTGGACAGAGACCAGCAACAACAACATTAAGACAGGTATACTCTTTAGTATTTCCAAATGCGACAATAGTTAAGACAGGTTCTAAAACTGCAGAGATGGTTAAGTATTTTACAAATACATTCTTAGCAACAAAAGTGTCATTTGCTAATGAGATGAAAATGATATGTGATAAGATTGGTATTGATTATGACAAGGTTGTAGAATATGCAACTTATGATGAAAGATTAGGTAAATCACATTGGGCTGTTCCAGGACCTGATGGTAAACTTGGTTTTGGTGGTAGTTGTTTTCCAAAAGATATAAATGGACTTGTTCACATGTGTGAAAAGATGAATATACCAGTGGGTGTATTACCAAGTGTTATTAATACTAATTTAATAGTAAGACCAGAAAGAGATTGGGAAGAATTAAAAGGAAGAGCGGTAGTAGATGAAGATAGCAATAGTCGGTAGTCGTAGATACGAAAATAAAAAGAAGATAAAAGATTTTATATTCAAACTTAAACAAGAACATGGTGAAGACACCATTATTGTAAGTGGTGGGTGTAAAAACGGAGCCGATAAATATGCTAAAAAATATACATTGGAACTTGGGTTACAATATGAAGAATACCCACCATTTCATGAAGTTCATAATTTATATTGTCCATTACCAGAATCAAGATATGGTAAACCTTATAGCGTAAAATACTTTTTTGCAAGAAATAAGATTATAGCTGGAACGTCAGATTTCGTGGTTGGATTTATTCCAAATGGAGTTGAATCAAATGGAACGATGTCAACTATAAATTATGCTAAAAAAATGGATAAAAAAATAATAATTATTGACTGATTTTCTAATTAGTTATATATGTATATATAGATATACGAGGAGATTGGTTATGAATAACACTAAACTAACATCAGTTAAAATACTTCAAGATTTATATGGTAAATTTAAAGTAGCAACAGTAAACACAAAAATGACTTTACAAAAATTGACAAATAGGTCAATGCATTTGTATATGAATGATGATAATTATAAAGATATAATCGAAACTACAGATGATTTAACTATTAGTGGTAGTAATTTATAAATAAAAGGAAAAGGTTATATGAAAAAGAAAAAAATACTTTTAATGTCAGATGACTTAAGAATGCATAGTGGTGTTGCAACAGTTTCAAAAGATATAGTAATAGAAACCATACATCAATATGATTGGGTTCAACTAGGTGGAGCTATAAAACATCCAGAAGAAGGTAAAATTGTAGATATGAGTGAAGCTGTTAAGAATGAAACCAAAGTTATTGATCCTTATCTTAAAATATATCCATTAGATGGATATGGAAATCCAGATGTATTAAGAGAAGTACTTCAGTTAGAAAAACCAGATGCTATACTTCATTACACAGATCCAAGATTTTGGATTTGGTTATATCAGATGGAACATGAGATAAGAACTAAAATACCTATTTTTTATTATAATATATGGGATGATTTACCAGATCCAAAATATAATGAAAATTATTATAGAAGTTCTGATTTGTTAATGGCCATATCAAAACAAACTTATGGTATCAATAAAAGAATACTTGATGATTATGAAGATTGGCAAATTACATATGTTCCACATGGTATTAACAAAAAGAAATTTTTTAAGATAAAGGATAGAGGTGACACTAGATTTAAACAATTTGAAATTGAACAAGGTTTGGATAAATATAAGTTTAAAATTCTTTATTCAAATAGAAACATAAGAAGAAAAGTTCCAGGTGATTGTTTAATGGCATACAAACATTTTATGGATGGACTTGCACCTGAACAAAGAAAAGAATGTGTTTTTGTTTTTCATTCAGCACCCTCTGATGATAATGGAACTGATATGAGAGCTGTTCATCAAGCTATGTGCCCTGAATATCCTGTTATTTTTACTTATGATGGTGGAGGAGCATTTAGTGATGAAGGTATGAATTTCTTATTTAATTCAGCAGATGTTTATATAAATTTAGCATCAAATGAAGGATTTGGATTAGGTTCTTGTGAAGCTCTTACTGTATGTAAACCTATAATAGTAAATGTTACTGGTGGATTACAAGACCAATGTGGATTTACAAAAGAAGATGGTTCATACCTTACAGCTGATGATTACATTGAATTAGGTTCAAATCATAAAGGTCAATATAGAGAACATGGTGAATGGGTTGAACCTGTATTTCCAAGTAATCGTAGTTTACAAGGTTCACCACTTACACCATATATCTTTGATGATAGATGTCAATATGAAGATGCGGGTGAAGCTCTTAAATTTTGGTATGACAAAGGACCAGAAGAAAGAGAAAGATGTGGTGAATTGGGAAGACAATTTGTAAAAGATAAAAATATTGGTATGGATGCGAACAATATGGCTGATAGATTTATTGAATCTATGGATACTGCATTTGAAAATTGGAAACCGAAAGAAAAATATACATTGGAGGTGATATAATGAAAAAATTGATGTTGATATGTGCACCAGTGACAAGTCGTTCAGGTTATGGAGCACATGCTAGAGATTTGGTGAGATCATTTATTAGTCATGACAAGTATAAAATTAAAATTATAGATGTTCGTTGGGGTGAATGTCCAAGAAATGCATTAAATTCAAGTGATAAAAGAGATAAAGCTATATTAGATTGTATTTTACCAATGCCACCACAAGTGGATAAACAGCCAGATATTTATGTTGATATAAGAATACCAAATGAGTTTGAAACATATGGAAAATTTAATATTGGAATAACTGCTGGTATTGAAACTGATATAGTTTCTAAAAAATGGTTAGAAGGTTGTAATAAAATGGATTTTATAATTGTACCTTCAGAACATTCTAAAAATGGATTTGTTAATACTATATATGACAAAATGGAAAATTTATCTGATGGAAGTCAAAATAAAATTGGTCAATTAAAAATTGAAAAACCAATTGAAGTTTTATTTGAAGGTGCTGATGACAATTTGTATAAATCACTTGATGTTAAAGATATATCACCTAAATTTTTAAATTATATAAATGATAAAGTTGAAGAAAAATTTGCATTTCTGTTTGTAGGTCAGTGGACAAAAGGTGGTTTTGGTGAAGATAGAAAGGACATAGGTAAATTAATAAAAGTCTTTTATGAATCATTTGCCAATAAGAAAAAACAGCCAGCTTTGATTTTAAAGACCAGTGGAGCTGGATTTTCTATAATGGATAAAGTGGAATGTGTTAATAAAATTAAAGATATAAAAAATAAATTTCCAGCTGATTGGAAGTTACCTAATGTTTATTTGTTACATGGTAATTTAAGTGACATTGAGATGAATGAATTTTATAATCACCCTAAAATCAAATGCATGGTTTCATTTACTCATGGTGAAGGATTTGGAAGACCATTACTTGAAGCAACGATGACAGGAATGCCCGTGATGACTACTGGATGGAGTGGTCATGTAGATTTTTTAAATAGTGAAAATTCAATTTTGTTAAATGGTGAATTGAAACAAGTTCCTAAGTCTGTGCGGTGGAAAAATATTATAATTAAAGAAAGTAAATGGTTTGTAGTTAATGAACAGAGTGGTTATAAAGCACTTAACTTTGTTTTTGAAAATCAAGGTGAAATCAAACGAAAAGGTCAATCTTTAATGTACGAAAATAGAAAGAAATTTACATTAAATAAAATGGCAGTCAAACTTGATGAAATGATGGAAAAATATACAAGTGACATGCCATCACAAGTTAGTTTAAATTTACCAAAGTTAAAAAAGATTAAAAGTAAAGAACCACTAAAAACAAAATTACCAAAATTAAAAAAGGTAAGTTAATATGAATGATAATTCAATGAAAATAATTTCTAGCTGTCCTTTATGTGAAGAACATTCTTTACATGTTTTTGGAAAAGAACCGGAAATATTTATGCAGTGTTTATATTGTGGTTATGTAAGTTCACCTAAATTTATAGGAAATAAAGATGAATGTAAATCTTACAAAGAACTTACAGATATAATGAAACGGTGGTCAAAATTTCATGAAAATAGGATATGGATTCCAACTATGATGACATTACCGATAGGGATGTTGTATCCATTCGATGATGAAGATAAAAATATGAAATGGGGATATGCAGAAATGGTTGACATACCAAAAGAGGAACAAAAAAATTATCCAGCACCTGATGGTCAATTTTACACAAAAACTTATGACACTAATAACGCTAAAATATATGACACATTTTTTGAAGCAATGTTGGAGTTAAATGAAAAAACAAAAAAAGAACCACAAAAATTAAAATTACCAAAATTAAAGAAGATGTAAACTAATGGCTGTAAGACAACGGAAAATAAATCATGCCGGACGAATCTTAAAAGAACAAACTATACATGATGGAAGTATTTTACCAGGAATGGTTTTACGATTTGCATATAATGCACCCGACATTTATGATAGAAGACCTTTAATATTATTTTTGTTTAAAGAGAGCGACAAGATTGATGGTGTAAATTTAAATTATTTACATGAATATAAAGTACAGGAGTTGTTTGATAGGTCTGTTCAAATGTTTGAGGGAAGAATAAATGAGGCATTTAGAAGAGAGAATTTTTTTAATTTAAATGAAGAATTTGTAAGAGTTGGATTGACAAATAAATTAGCACCATCGGATGTTGATGGTAAAGAATTTTTTGATAGAGTTATAAAACCAAGATATCTCTCAACAGCATCTACAAAAAATTGTTATAGGAGTTATTCATTAAAAAGTGTATCGGCTTTAAAAGTTGTTAATTATGATATTGAAGTTTTAAAACAATATGAAACAACAGGTAAATTTAATCTTTTTGGTGAAAATATAAAAATAGAAGAAAACTAATGAAAATATCATATTCTATATTAACACATAATGAAACAGATTCGTTATTGAAACTGATTGACTTTCTTGTTGACCATAAAGATGATGAAGATGAGATAGTAATTCTTGATGATTATTCAGATAATGAAAAGACTAAAGAAATACTTGATGTGATGGTTTCTATGCATGAAATAAAGTTTGAACAAAGACATTTGTTGAAAGATTATGCTGGACAAAAAAATCACTTAAATCGTATGTGTTCAGGTGATTATATTTTTAATTTAGATGCTGATGAGTTACCACATAAACAGTTAGTTAAAAATATAAAAGAAATATTGGAATCAAATCCTACAATAGATTTATATTATGTACCAAGAATTAATACAGTAGAAGGAATGACACAAGACCATATAAATAAATGGAGATGGAGTGTAAACGAAAAGGGTTGGATAAATTTCCCCGATTGGCAAGGTAGGATATGGAGAAACAGACCAAATATTAGGTGGGAAAAACCTGTACATGAACAGTTAAATGGTTATAAAGAACATACATTTCTTCCACAAGAAGAAGAGTTTTGTTTTTATCATTCAAAAACAATAGATAAGCAAGAAAAACAAAATGAGTTTTATAGTACAATATGATTTTTTTGAGGATAGTAGATAATAAACTATATTCAATTGGAGAAGTTGACAAATTAGGTTTTAATTATTCTGAAGGCTTACGAATACCAGATGAATATATCGATAGACAAAGATTTACCATTATGAGAACTGCGTTTGGTATTGGTGATTGGGGTATAATTTCATCAATGCCGAGGTTGTTGAAGAAAAAATATCCAAAATGTGTTGTGTATGTACCTTCAAAAAAATTAATCAAAAAATTATTTAATGTTGATACAGATATAGTAACTACTGTTTTTAAAAACAATCCATACATTGATTCTTTTAAAGATTACATAATTGGTGAAATATTTCATGATCACTATAGAATTTATGACAATAATAACGTTGACGAACCATTGTTGGAACAGATGTTAAAATTTTGGCAATTTGAAGAAAGTGAATATAAAGATTCACAACCAGAAATATATTGGAGTGAAAAAGAAAAAAGAATTGGTGATAACATAATTAAGCAATATGTTGGTGATAAAGAATTTGGTTGTTTATTAGTGTCGGATAGATTTGGAACTCAGAAAGGTAAAATAGACGATGCTACTTTAAATAGAGAAGCGCGGGGGATAAGTAAATTTTTAAAAGAAAATGATTTACCGTATTTTTATTGGACATACAAACCACTAAAAGAAACACCATTTGGTTTTATAAATGGTATTTTAGACATGAGAAATATAGATTTAAGGATTCAGTTATACATAAAGTCTAGAGCAAAACTAAATATAGGAAATCAATGTGGAACAAATCATCTGGTTGCTCGATATTCTAATGTATATGAATTTCAGAGACAATTTCCGTTAGGAAGTAATTTTGTTAGAGGAGAAAATTATTTATGAAAAATGTGGTAGTATACACAGCTATATTTGGAAATTATGATTTTTTATATGAACCAACAATTGTACCTGATAATGTTGATTTCGTATGTTTTACTGATAACAAAAATATGGAATCTAATGTATGGCAAATAAGGAATGTTTTACCATTATATAAAAATCCAGAACTAAAAAATCCATATGTTAGAAATGCTAGAAAGTATAAAGCTTTACCACATAGATTTTTATCTGATTATGAATATAGTATATGGGTGGATGGTAACGCTACTTGTAGAGGAAATATCAATGAACTTGTAAATGAATATTTAGATACTTGTAACATAGCTGTTTATGACAAAATGAGTTGTATGTTAGATCCTTGGGATTGTATTTATGAAGAGGCGAGACGAATATTTCAATTCGGTGAAATAAATTTACAAAGAGAATCAAACAAAGGTATCAAGGCTTATAAAGATAATCCTAAGTTAATAAAAAAACAAGTAGAAAAATATAAAAAAGAAGGATTTCCAGAGCATTTAGGTTTATTAAGTGCGATGGTAATAGTTAGAAGACATAATAAAGATGACTGTATTGAATTGGGTGAAGGGTGGTGGAACGAAATGAAATATTATAGTCATTTGGATCAGATGAGTTTTAACTATGTTACTTGGAAAAACAAAACTAAGTTTAATTGGATAAAAGAAGATGTTAGAAATTGTCGTCATTTTTTAAATGAAGGAAAACATAAAGTGAAGATAAAAATAACAGATGATTATGAACCAATTAATTTAGAATATTTTTTAAATATGAAATTACAACAAGGTGGTGGTGGAAAAGAAGTAATCTTAAACAATAAAACTTTAAAAACTGTAAGAGAAGTTGTTGACTTCTGGAAAAGTAAAGATGTAAAAACTTTTCAACGACAGTTGAATTCATCCAATTGGCAATATTTTAATTGTATGGTTGCGCAATTTAAACATGATGTAGCTAATCATCATGATATGGGTTGGAATAAGTTAACAAAAGAATATTTTGATTCATTAGGAGACATGACTGATGATGAGATAGAAGTATATTTGAAGGAAAATCCAGTAGAATTTGAAAGTGGATTTATAAAACATAGTTATCATAGAGCTGTTGCTATGATTGGTAGGTTAATTTTTGGAAAAAAATATATACCATTTTATATGGACAGAGGACAAATTTATGATAAGTCACCTGTCATTGATAATGTAAAATATATAACTATTCCAGAAACAATAGGCATACCAAGAGGTGACTTTACTGTATGTCAAAGTGGTATATTATCCACGATGGGTATACGACAAAATGACGACTTGGATATAATAATTTCAACAGAGGCTCGTAATCAAATTTTTAAAGGAGATAAATATTTTATTAGAAGAAATGGTGTGGAAATTTTCGAAAAAGATAAAGGTAAATTTATAATCTTTGACGCACAAGGTGATGATGACTTAATTGAAAATTATAGCTTTCAAATAGATGGTTATAACTTTCTTGAACCAAGATTTTATTTTAGTCGGAAAAATAAAAAAACTGAGAAGGATTTGGAAGATTGGAAAGGAATAGAAAGATTTTTTGAATTGGAAAATTATAAAGGTTATCCATTTAACCAGTTAACATTGAAACAATGGGGATATAATTTTATATGAAAAATATAGTTTTTATACCAAATATAAAATTAGGAGATGGTGCTCGTGCACTGTCATATGAGTATTCAATACGGAGTTGGAAAAGTTGGTGTAATAAACATGACGCTGAATTGTTAATTTGGGAAGATTTAGTTTTTCCTGTAGAAAGAATGAAAATAACTTGGCAGAGATATTATTTATTTGATATATTAGAAGATAATGACATAAAGTATAATCAGGTTTTAATGGTTGACGCGGATACAATAGTTCATCCAGATTGTCCTAACTTTTTTAAAGAAACTGAAAATAAATATTGTGGAGTTATGAATGATGGATGTTATGAATGGGTTAACAGAAGTATTAGTGGTTTTGGAGATGAATTATTTAATGGTAAAAGAATAAAGCCGTGGAAATATATAAATGGAGGATTTCAAATAGTTAATAATAGTCATAAACAATTTTTTATGGATATGATAAAATATTATTGGGAAAATAGTGATAAAATAATTAATACTATTGGTAAATTAAAAACTGCTACTGATCAAACAATAATAAATTTTTTATTAACAGAACATAATATTGATGTAAAAATATTACCACCATGTTATAATTTGCAAGATTTATTTAGGAAAAGTCTATTACATATACCAGGACATAGTTGGTGGGAAGATAATTTAGAAAATTTATATAATTCAGGATGGATATATCACTTCAATGCGATACCACAAAATGATAGACATGCGAATTATTGGATTGAAAGAGTTTACAAAGAACTATATAAATGATAAAGGTAAGTATATGAAAAAAACATTTTTAAGATTGGGTAAGCAACCAATAACAAATAATTTTTTAACTAAACATCAATTTGAAGATGAGTATTTTTATAATTTAGATGTACAGTTTGATACGGATACAAAATTGGTGTCCATAACAAAAATGATTGATCCTGAAATGATGTTTAATGATGAATATGTTCATAGAGCATCTCAATCTATTACAATGTGTAAACATTTTGAAGATATTAGTAATCAACTTCAAAAAAGACATAAAAAGGTGTTGGAAATTGGAAGTAATGATGGAGTATTTCTTAAACATTGGAATACTGGGGATGCAATAGCTGTAGAACCTTGTGGTAATTTTGCAAAAGAAACACAAGAAATGGGATATAAAACATATGCTGAATTTTGGACACAAGAGTTAGCTAATAAATTACTTGTTAAGCATGGAAAACAAGATGTAATATATGCAGCTAATTGTATATGTCATATTCATGATTTAGATGACACGTTTAGAGCTGTAGAATTATTACTTGAAGAAGACGGGGTATTTGTATTTGAAGATCCATCACTTTTTAACATTGTAAAAAACACATCATATGATCAGATATATGATGAACATCCACATATGTTTTCTGTTATAGCGTTGGATAACTTGTTGCAGAGAAATGGTTTACAAATTGTAAAGGTTGAAAATTTATCTGTTCATGGTGGATCAAACAGAATATTCGCAATGAAGTTATCTCAGGATGTCATTCATGAAAGTGTTTATCAAAATAAGCGACAAGAAGAAGACTTAGGATTAGATAAATTTGAAGCATTTGAATCTTTTACATTAAGAGTTGAAAACTCTAAAACTGAATTGATTAAATTACTTACAACTTTAAAACAGCAAGGTAAAAAAGTAATAAGTTATGGTGCAACATATAAATCAACAACAATTTTTAATTATTGTGGAATTGATTCAGATTTGATTGCTTATGTTACAGATACAACTCTTGATAAACAAGGTAAGTATACACCAGGTATGCACATATCTATTGTTTCACCTGAACAAGGATTTGATGATACTGTTGATTATGCATTTTTGGGAGCATGGAATTTTGTTAAAGAAATATCAACTAAAGAATCAGAATTTCTTAATCGTGGTGGTAAGTTTATAACTCATGTACCAGAAGTTAGAATTATAGGAGAGAATATATGAATGGTGTAAAAGAACATAGTATTAAATTTCATGAAGATGATAGAGCACAAAGATTACAAGATGTATATAAAGAAGTTATGTCAGATGCGCAGATTAATATATCTTATGTTAATTCTACGGAACATGCGGTTGGTTGGCATTCACATAAAATACAAGCGGAGTATTGGTTTGTTATAAAAGGTGCTTTAAAAGTTGGTTTGGCTAGAAGAAAAAATTGGGAAGAAGATTATGGTGGTTTTGAGTATTCACCAGTAGAACTAGCTGAACAATCTGAAGTAGAGTTTCATTACCTGTCAGATAAAAATCCAAGAGTTTTAGAAATTCCTCCAGGAATATGTCATGGTTATAAGGCTATGATACCTGGAACTATATTGATGTATTATCTTACAGAAAAATATGAAACAGTAGCTAAATTTGATGATGAAAGATATCCAATAGGATACTTTGGAGAAGATTGGGGTACTTCAAGTAAATGAATTACATAAATAAGACAATATTAATTACTGGTGGAACTGGATATATTGGTTCTGCATTGGTAGATAAATTTAATTCTATTGATTGTAATTTAATTATTTCTAAGGGTGACGTTTCTAAGAAAACAACTTGGAATGATATCATAACAGATAAAATAGATTTTATTTTTCATTTAGCTGCAAGGGAATTAAGTTTTGACAAAGATGTAGAAAGAGATTTGAATGTAAATGCAGTTTCAATATTACATATGTTACAAACTTGTGTAGAAAAGAATTATAATCCAAGAATTATTTTTTCAAGTTCTACTAATATTTTTGGAAACGCTGAATGTGATGTTGTCAATGAAGACATAAAAGCTAATCCACCAGCTGAATGGTCAGCTCATAAGTTATTAGCAGAAAATTATTTAAGAATGTATAGTAGTAGATTTGGATTAAATACGGTTATATTGAGGTTACCAAATGTTTATGGACCTATTTCAAATAAAGATACAATGAGTAGAATGGTGATAAACAAAGTAATTCAATACGGTATTGAAAATAAAAAAATAAAGTTATATAAAAATAAAGATTGTTATAGAGATTATATATTTGTTGATGACGTTGTTGACGCTTTCTTAAAAGTAGGAATGGGCAATGATGAAATTTTTGATGGAAGATTTTTTGTGGTTGGAAGTGATAAGTTAGTTACCATTTCGGATGTTTGGAACATAATCGCGGATAGTATAGGAGACGTTTCAATTTCGATAGACAATGAAATTGAATTAGGTTTAATAGAAAAGCGTAGTTTTGTAGGAGATTATAAAAGGTTGCGAGAAACCACTAACTGGAAACCAGAGATAAATTTGGAAAAGGGTATTGAAATAACTATTGAGGATTTAAAATGAAGAAAAGTGGATATTTGTTAAAGTTGGATGAATATAGAAAAACCATTAGAGCATTAGAAATATCAAAAAATGTTACAGATGATAAATTGGAATTTCATTTCGAAAGTTTGAAAGACTGGTCAGTTTTTTATACTTTTAAAGAAATAAAAGAGTGGTATAAAACAGTTATTGATAAAAAAGAAATGACTGTTGAAGAGATACCAATAAGTGAGTGTGAAAAATGGATTATAGGTGAGAATGACATTTATCATGAAAGTGGAGAATTTTTTTCTATAAAAGGACTTAGAGTGAAAACTAATATTAGAGAAGTTAAGAAGGGTTGGGATCAACCAATCATAAAACAAACTGGGTTTGATGGTGGAATATTAGGAATTATTAGAAAACGATTTGATGGTATACCACACTATTTATTAGAAGCGAAATCAGAACCTGGAAATCCAAATATGGTTCAGATAAGTCCAACATTACAAGCGACATTTAGTAATATAAATACAGTTCATTTGGGAAATGTACCACGTTATCTAAATTTTTTCCAAAATTCAGAAAAATATGGAAAAATACATTATAAAACGTGGTTGGCTGAAGATGGAGGTAGATTATATAACAAAAGAAATTTAAATATGCTTATAGAATTAGATGAAAGTTATAATATTACACTCGCTAATGATAATTTCATATGGATGAGTATGTATCAAATAAAAGAGTGTTTGAGACATGACGCTTGGGTCGCAAATTCTATTAGAAGTATTATAGCTTATTTATAGGAGTAAATTATGATTAAAGTATGGGATTACATTAAAGAATATCAGGAACTTAGAGAAGAAATTCTTGAAGCTGTAGATGGTGTATTTAGTGGAGGAACATTGGTTTTTGGACCAAAGGTAGAAGAATTTGAACAGAAATTTTCAACGTATTGCGATTCAAAATTTGGAATCGGGGTAGGGAATTGTACAGATGCTCTTTGTATAGCTTTGAAAAGTTTGGGTATAGGTAAAGGTGATGAAGTTATAACTGTTTCTAACACAGCAGTACCAACAGTTACAGCAATTGTTAGTGTTGGAGCTACTCCCGTGTTTGTAGATATAGATAAATATTCACTGATGGATACAACCAAAATTAAAGAGGTTATCACAGATAACACAAAAGTTATTTTACCAGTTCATCTGTTTGGTCAAGTTTGTGATATGGATGTTATAAATGACATTGCTGAGAGATACAATTTGAAGGTTATCGAGGATTGTGCACAATCACATGGAGCTACTTACAAGGGAAAAAAGGCTGGTTCTTTAGGTGACGTTGGATGTTTTTCATTTTATCCAACTAAAATATTTGGAGCTTATGGAGATGGTGGTTTCATAACAACTAATGATGAAGAATTGTATGATAAGATGAATCGTATGAGATTTTTTGGAATGGAAAGAAAAAAGATGTCATCTGGACATTGGAATGGTAAATATTATGCATTAGAATATGGACCAGATACTAGTAATTCAAGATTGGATGAAGTTCACGCAGCCATACTTCTTACGAAACTTAATTATATTGATGAGTGGATAGATAGAAGGAGAGAAATAGCAAAAAGGTATGATGAAGAATTATCAGACACGAGTTTACAATTACCTAAAGAGGCATCTTGGAATAGACACGCTTATTATATTTATGTAGTCTCTCATCCCGATAGAGATAAGATAATGAAAGAGTTGGTTGAGAATGACATCCATTTAAATATTAGTTATCCATGGCCTGTACATACCATGATTGGGTATGAATATCTTGGTTGGAAAGATGGAGATTTATCTATTACAGAAAAAAATGCAAATGAAATATTTTCACTTCCCATGTATCCAACTTTAACAGATGAAGAACAAACAACAGTCATTGAGATTTTAAAGGAAATAATTCAATGAAAAAATTAGCAGTAATTGCTGGTGGTTGGCACTATGGTTCTCAGTTTTATGAAAAAATGATATCACAAATTGTACCTATTGATTGGGAGATAGATTATTTTTGTGTAGGACATAGGTTACCAACACATTCGAGTACAACAAATGAAAAAGAAGAATGTCGTCAATATAATGGTAATAGTATTTTGAAGATGGCTGATAAAATATTATATGAAAAATCATTAACTTCAACTTATTTAGAAGATTTGGGATGGAAATTTACGTTAGAAGAAAATACTCATGGCGATTTAGAATTTTTTAATCAGTGGAGTAATCATTACAACATAGATGATTATGATTTATTTTTTGTTACACATGATGATAACTTAATTTTATCTGATAACTTATTTGTTGATTTATTAGATAAAAAAATTGATTTATATGGTTTGGATGTTGAAACATTTGATTCAAAAACAAGAAAATGTAGCTATAAAGTTTGTAGAAATAAATTAGAATGGTTGTTTGTAGATCACGGATGGAATAGTGGTAGGATTACTCCAAGGTGGTCATTTGGATTTTATACAAGAAAATTAATTAATATTTTAGGTGATAGATTTTCACAATTTGATGACAGTAAATTAAACAGAAAAGGTCAGTTTGACTCTCCAAAAAGTCACCAAGCTTTAAATAACTGGAATGCACCATCTCATCAATTTATAGCTTTTATGATTGACAACAATTTACTTGAAGATATTAGATATTTGTCAAATACAAAAAGAGTTAGTAAATATTGTATTGAAGGTGAGAGAGGATTTATAAGTATTGCAGTAGCGGGTGGACAACCACATTACATTAATAGTGCTACTGATATGATAAGAGATAGGAATATAATATGAAAATAGCTTTTTTTACAGAATCGGAATTTGAAGGAAAGATATCAAGAGATTTTGATAACATGAGAACTGAATATGCTTGGTATGTGGCTCTTGATTCAACACATCATCCTATAGTAAAACTACATACTTTGAAAAAAAATATGTATGACTTAGGTATAGTTATAATACCTAAAATGAATATTGAAACAATATCTCAGTATCCAATGATTGAAGAGATGAAGAGAGTGTGTAAGAAGATAGGATTTATGCAAGAAGGTCCACATTGGTATTTCCAAGATTACCCAATGGAACAACAGATATGGTTTTATAATTGTTTGATGGAGATGGATGTAATATTTGCACACAATGAAGCTGATGTTAATTATTTTAGAGGATTGACTGAAAATCAAAATGTACATCAGATGAAATCTTTAATGATTACTGATTATCTTAAAGAATCTAAGGAAAAAACAAATAGTGTAGTAATAGGTGGAAATATGGTAAGATGGTATGGTGGATTTGATTCTTATATTATAGCTCAAGAATTTGGAAGATGGGATAAGGAAAGTGTCGAGATGTATGCACCATCAATGGGAAGAAAGATACAATTAGAAGACCATTTAGAAAATGTAAATCACTTACCGTATATGAACTGGGTAGATTGGGTGAGTAATTTATCAAAGTTTAGGTATGCTGTTCATTTAATGCCAACACACGCCGCTGGAACATTTGCATTGAATTGTGCCTATTGGGGTATTCCTTGTATTGGATACAGAGGTTTAGATACACAAGAAAAATTACATCCACATACTACGGTTGATTTTGGAGACCTTGAACATGCAAGAGGAATTGCAAAACTTTTAACAAGACAACTAAAATGGTACGAAAAATGTTCAAAATGGTGTAAAAAGAATTACGAAGAAAAGTTTTCTGAAAAAGTTTTTAATGAAAATATGAAAGAAATACTTGAGG
>Ga0209756_1002244_pt1 | contig 16928 bp, 10 predicted proteins | sample ETNvirenome_6_85_FD_184071 | JGI IMG/M metagenome (GOLD analysis project Ga0209756, IMG submission 184071) | Marine viral communities from the Pacific Ocean - ETNP_6_85 (SPAdes) (version 3) | ecosystem: Environmental > Aquatic > Marine > Oceanic | place: Pacific Ocean | collected 2013-06-19
TGTGGCTGCAGCTGCTTGCTGTGAAACCCTATTTGCTGCCTCTTGGGCAGGGTCAGAATCGGTTGCCTCTGTCCTAGCCGCAGCAGCCTCTCTATCTGCAGCAACCTGCTTTGCTCTAAGCCCTCCGGTAACGATACCCTCGACGTTAGCTTGCTCCTTACCGAAAATAGCCTCGAGATCCTTCTCAGTCAGGCCGGTCTGCTCCGCCATCATATCCTTGAAGTCTCTTCCCAAGTCCTTGTATTGTCTTCCTGAATCTTGCATCCTCTTAAGAACATCTGTTGCCACGGCGCCCTGGTCTCGCTCTGAAGCGCCGGTTGCGTGTTGTTCGCTCTCCATTATCTGCTTCAGCTTGGCCTCATAGTCATCTCCAAGCTTAAACTGTTCAGCGTAATGCTTCTTCTGGACATCGGTCATATCCTCATATGAAATCCCCATCCTTCCAAGCTCGCGGGCCATCTGTGTATAATAGGAATCACTCTGGCCTAGCTGTGCTTGTAATTCTCGACCAGATATCTTTGTCACGCCCTCATAAAAACTAGCTTGCTCTTCTGATACATTTTTTGCTGCTTTAGTCGCAGCCTTTGCGTAATCTTGCTCGCCCTGAACTCTATTCGCTGTCCTTGCAGCAACAAGCATATCAGACTTTTTAACACTATCCTCTTCTCTCTCAGCTAACTCCTCCATTAAATTTGATGCTGACTGAGCGTTTGACTCAAATAGTGCTTGAACCTGATCTGCTGTAATCGTCATGGATTCAGCAGAATCCCTCATATCCTCATCGATCGTCAGTTTCATCGCAGCCATTGCGGCTTCAGCCTCAGCTGTTGCTCCTCCAAATGCCTCATGGAAAATATCTGGGAGCTCATTCATAGGAATGGCAATTCCCTCTTTCATGTTCTCACCAAGGAGAGATGGTGAGGAGCTGTATAGAGCAGAATTCTTAATTACATCCTCAAGACTTGTAATTACTGTGCTAAATTCTTCTGTAACGAGCTTGAAGCCGTCCACTAAGCCCGCAGAAATATTAGTCCCAATGTCTCCACCTATAATATCAGCAGAGTTTGCCATCGACTCTAGATCAGTTGCCACCTGAGATGTTGCTCCGCTCTCGACCATTCCAACTAGTGCATCTCCGAGACCTCGAATACCATCTCCAATCTGTGATATTGTATCCTCATCTACATTTACTAGATCAGACATCCCCTTACCCATTATTGCCAAGCCAGCCTGAAGATTTGAGGGAATTGCTCTTTCAAACGCTCCTGCTATTCTTGCTGCCCCCTGCTCTGCAACAATCACTGTCTCTGCAAGAGGCTCCCTCATCTTTTCATTAATGTTATTAAGAATGTTCTCTGATGAGAAGTCAACTGCCTGCTGGAGATCTACTATATCCTCTGCAAGATACTTCATTGTTGCAGAGACATCTTTTCCAACATCTCCTGTTTGAGATGTCAACTCCTCCATCGATGATATAGTCGCAGAGGGATCGAGCAATCTCTCAACTGCCTCAACATTAGAGAGGCCAGTCTGCTGCATGATTAGTCGTTTCTCAGCGAGAGACATGTCATCAACTGATTTTGCTGTTGCTAGGAATTGATCTCTTATTCTTCTGAGGAAGCCCTCCTGGTCCTCATTAGCAAGCTGCATCATCTCCATCGCGTCCATCTGAACACCGAAGACTGTAGTTAGAGCAGATACGCTTGTGGCTGCATCCTCGAAGTTCATGAACTTTTTAACCATGGTTCCCAATTCCTGGTAACCAAGTCCCAGCTGTCGCAAGTTAACACTTATTCTAGCAGCCTCTGCTACAGAGACATTACCAAAGTTTTCTGTGTCATCGATTAATCCCACAATATTTTGTGAAATCATCTTGGCTGAATCGCCTGTCATTCCAGCTAATCTCTTAGAGAATACGGCAGCCTCTCTAAGCATGTCGTTACTAGCCTCTCCGGTGAGACTGATCTGTCTTGACATGAATGTCTGTTGTTGCTGTACGCTATACCCAGCCGCCTTTGCAAGAGCCTGATTCTCCATGACAAATTCGCCTGTTGCAACCTTTGCAAGCTTGAGGCTGTTAAGCATTCCTTGTGCACCACCAAAGAGCTCATTAAAGTTACCCATAACCTTGCCAAGATCACCAAGTACTCTTTGGGGCATATATCCAAATGCGTCAGCAAATGCTCCCTCAGTTGCTAATAGGCCGTGATAGACTTCTTGAGTTGTCTTAACAAATGCTCTTGCTTGTTGATTGGTGGCATTGAATGGGCCGCCTGGGCCGCCCACGTTTGCAAGGCCGCCAAATTGTGCTTGGAGGAAGTCTAATTCCTCCCTTAATTTTTGCGGAATCAAGGACTGTAGAGCTTTTGTTGCAGAATCGTATGCCTGCATCGCAGCTTTTGGAACATCTGCTGTGCTGGCTAACGCTGAATCTGATGCTTGTTGATTCTCGACTACTGCTTCAGTATTTTCTTTAACAACTCCTGTGAGATCCTTTATACCGCTTGCAGCATTAGTGCTTCCTGCACCAATAGCATCTAGCTGGTCTGATGTGAGATCTGCCACGCCTGCCATATTGGCAGAAGCACCCTTGGCTGCCTCAAGAACTGCATTTTGAAGCAGCAGCTGTTTCTCAAGCTGATCATTTATTAGCTGATAAGTTCTAGCTAGTTGTTGAGCAAGTTCTTCTTGTGTTGGCTTAGCCATGGTTGTGAGATATCTCCCTTACCCATATACATATTCAGAAATTTAATGTCACTTAAACTTCTTTTCACGTCTTGAAGCCTCTAAGTTCATCTCTCCCATTGGGATCTCTTGAATTCTTTGTCCTCTTTCTGCTGATCTATCTCTATCTCTCTTCTTGTGCTGCTCTGCTTTCTTCTTAAACTCTGTAGAAAGTCTATCTAAAAACCATCTTCTATACGGGATAGGGAGTTTTCTAATATCAGAATAGCTCATGTTAAGATGATATTGTAACAGAAAGCACTCTTCAAGAAAATTCTCTCTGCGATTACTCGCTGGGCCAAAAAAAATTGGTCCCAATGGGAAGGGACACCCTGGAAGTGTTGCTGCATCTAGGGCAGCTCATCCAAACAGACATGTCAATTCCAGGCTCCTGTTTTTCAATATACGCCCTAAGCCGTCTTGAATCAAGTGCTGGCATCTTCTTAACAAATTGATTAATCTTATTTCTCTCTGTTACACCGTCAATAGATAAAATAAGCTGTTCTAATTTAGATGTAACTGCAGAATCAACCTTCATACCAGGAGACATTTTCTTTTTTCTCTCCATTGTTAGGTTTCTCTCTGCCTCATCTTCACCTGTTAAAAATTTAAAATGGACCTCTTTTCCCGTGACGGGAAGAGTAAACGAAAATCTATTTTCACCAGCTATAACAGGTTCAATTTCAAGCCGCTTAATCTCAAGATCAGTCAAATTATACTGCTGTGCACTTCTTTCTCCGCACTCTGGACATGTGGAGTCTGCATTATACGAGCTACCATATCCGGTAATTCTAACAGATACCATCAATGAATTTCTATCTCCTAGCAACATATTCTGAACATCGACTGCCTTGTCTATTAGGCAGGACTGAATGAGATGTGTAATAACAGTTCCTTTTTGAATTAGAGCTCGGGAAGATAATATGTCCTCCTCCTGAGCTGTCATTGCCCTAATTTCAAGAACTTGTTTATTATGAAGCACACTATTTTGCGGATAAACCTTGCCTTCTGAGGGTATTGGTACAACCTCTACTGGCACCTCCCAATTAAATGTATCTTTTGTAACATCTTGGGATTGAATATTGTCTGACACGTTTTTTCTCCTGATACTATCTTATCATTCTTATACAAAGTGAATGAAAAGTAAAATAAAAAGGGGCCTGAATGTTCAGGCCCCTTTTTAATAGTGTGAGTTTTATCGTTTTAGAATTGAAGAACTGCGTTGTCGTATCTTAGAGTTAATGATATTTCTACAGGCGCTTCGTCGTTATCATACGTGAGCGAATTATAGTTGGCCTCTGTTATAAAGGCACCCTTGATATCCCACAATTCTACAACTGTGCCGATTGGATCGAGCATCTTAAGCTGTATGTCTCTCTTGTAAAAGTCTGCATATCCAGCTCTGCCTGATACAGACTCATACTGTGTTCTAATCCATTCCATTACCTGTTGTGCACCGGAAGGCGCAATTGGGTCGTGCAATGTCACAGCCATTGTTCCAAATGTTAGTCTTCCAGCAAGATATCGCTTGGCGTTAATAAACGGTATCGTTGTTTCAGCTATTGTAAATGTGGGTCGTGCCGTTGTCTTCATTAAGAAGGCATCTACTCCTTCCATTGCTAGAACCCAGCGAAACTGTCGCTTGGGCTCAAACTTATTGGGAAGCATGTCGGTGACAGAAAGTGTTTCAGCCATTTATAATTCTCCTAAACATATTTATTCACTTGCGGGTGTTATACAGGATTTTTTTATGCATTGTCAAATGCATCTCCAGCATTGGTTAAGACGAAGTCAAGAGAAACGAATTCTGCAGTTCTTGTGGGCTGCAAGAAGATCTTACCCCTAAGGGTGTTATTCTCAACATCTGTTTGTGTGGTCGTGGTTGCATCAATGACTACCTTAAATCTTTCAACTCCACTCTTCTCCTGAATGCTCTGGAGAATAGGCTGAACTAGAGAGCTAAACTTATCTAGTGTCTCCTGCCTGTTGGGTTCAAATAGCATTTGATTTGCAACTGCTCTGACCTTTCTTCTAACATTAATTAGAAGCCTTCTAACATTAACCCTATCAAGAGCAGATGGAGCTGCCATCAGCGTCTTCTGTCCGAAGACCATCACGCCTGTTCCTGGGAATGCTGTTAGCGGGTTTATGTCAGCGTCATATAAATCATCCATGTTCGACTTATTGAGAGGAACTGAAGATTGAAGCACGTCTGTTAGTGCGCCTCTAGAGAAACCAGCTGGTGCGAACCAGGGGTATCCAATGGCATCATTGAGTGAAAATGCTCCCATGACTGCAACTGATGGGGGACATTGAACATTAGTGAATGTTGTGGGATCTGTTAATACCACATCTGGGAAGTATGCAGCTGCGAATGATGTATCTAGTGCTCTTCCTCTGAATCCCGCGACTGTTGTTCCAACATTTGCTGTGGAGGCAGCTGAGGATGTTATGACAGATGCCATTTCATCTTGCTCCTCTATATCCATTACATACATTGCATCAAATCTATTCTCTACAGTGTCTATTGCATAGTTTGTCACACCCGCAGTTCGAAGACCGGGTATGGCCAGGAGCTTGATATCCACATCTGATTTTGTGCCCATTATATCTAGCGCCTTTCTATAGGCAGCTATTGTAGGACCAGATACCCCGCCCTGTGCAGTAGAATCGTCCATCTCCCTCTTTGCTGCTGCATTGAGTAATCTTGACTTATCTTTGTTGAAAATATTCAGACCATTAAATCCAGACTGAAGGAAGAATGTAAACTTACCAAACTTTCTATTTCCCTGAATCTTCATGTCATTGACATTAAGTGCTCTAGTCTTATTAGATGGATTAGCATTTAATTGAGCACCACCATTTCTAATGTAGGATGCTGTAACCCAATATTCTGGATCTGCGTTAGTATCGGATCCAGTTCTAACCATAACTCTCTCTAAGCTAAAGATATTATTATTGAACTTATCGCAGTCTAATACTGTTCCTGCAGAATCTGCTACGCCGGGATTATTTCCTACTACAACATCTCTATTAGAAGAACCATATTGCGGGAAGAACTTCGTAAATTGTGCAATTGATCTGTCCTGCAGGCCGAGTAGATTCGGCTTAGAGACTGACATCTTCTGCATGAACTGAGTTCCCCAGTAGAGATTAGGAGATGGTCTATCATTGGGAGCTGTTCCGACTGCAATTGTCTGCCTATACGGAACTGGAGGCTGGACTGCCTTTCTCAAAGTCTGCGTTGTTGCAGCTGGGAAGAGATTACCACCAACAGCTGCTGGTGCAAGTGGATTAGTTCCAGACGTTACGAGGTGTGTGTATCCTCTATATCCGAACGGCAGAGCCTCTTTAGGAACCTGTCCATTTCTAAGCTCATTACTCTGCTCAACTCTTATGTAGTTGGATTTAACAGGATGATCTCCTGCTACAACAAGTTTTTGTGACGAAGATGCTTGATCAAAGTCAAAGTAGGAGTACATGTCTCCAATAGCTCTTGCTATAAACTTATCGCTGCTTGGATCGAGAGATAATCCTCTAAATGACTCAACAACCTTCTTTTCAAAATCTGTGTCGCTCCACTGTCTAACAAGCAGATCAAATGTTCCATACTTATCAGTTGTTGATGTTGACGGCTTTAGATTCTCAATTGAGATCTTAATGTGTGTATTACTATAGTCTCCATCGCCTAGAGCGTGAATTCTAACGATATTCCACTTCTTTCCACCAAAGTCCTGTGATACAACAAATGGTGATTTGGGATGGGTAAATCTCTCCTCCCACGACTCGTAGTTGGGAGAGTTAGCATCTCCAGAATCTCTATCTAAAGTTCCAGATGCCAGGAAGGCAATTGGTTCTCCGCCGCCGTCAGCGCCCTTATCCCAAGAGCCGTAGCCATCGGGCAGGGTGTCTTCGACTAAAACGCCTGCTCCTGTAACAACAGCTAGTGCAGGATGAATATCATAGGCTGCATATAGAAGGTGACCCTTCTCCTCAATCTTAAATGGATCTGTATTAAGGACATTTGAAAAATAGCTAGCATCCTCCATGTCGAATGATGCTGTAATAACATTTGGTGCCGCGGAATTATGAATGTGTCCGTTTAGAAGAAGAGTGAACTGCTGTGATCCAATCTCACATGATCCAGAATATGCACCTTGAAGCACTCCGGGCTCTTGGTTAGTTCTCGCTGCTACACCTGCAACAGGCTGTGTTGATCCAGCTGTCCAGTTTCCAGATAGCTGAATGATAACGCCTGAGGGTGCCATTAACACGCCTCTAATAATTGGTACTGCTATATTTGCGTTGGAATCTGCGGTCTGAAGGCCTGAATCACTAAAGATAGGTGATCCAGCAGAGCCTGACATGAAGACTCCCAGGAACATTGTTCTTCCTGGATCTCCGCGATCAACTGCGTTTACGTTTCTACCAACAAGGCCGTTTGCCTGGACCTGCTTGCTACCTACGACGAATCCTGCGTTTGTAACAACTCCCGTGTCTGACGACCTCTGTTTTCCATCTCCAATACCAAGAACTCTTACGTAGGTCAGAGCCTGCGCATGCTTTAGAAACTGCTGGACAGCGAGCGGGCCAAATTTTTGACCATCAGTTGCTCCAAATACTGCAGCAAAGTCGCTATAACTCCCCACTGTTATTGGAACAAATGCCGGACCTTCATTAGAAGTTCCAATCACACCTGCGGGAGTTCCTACAGGCTGTGCAGTTGTTGGGCCAGTGAGATCTATTTCGTTAGTATAAACCCCTGGGCTTCTATAAGTTACCTCAGCCATTTATTTATTCTCCATTGTGCACATGAATATCTATTCCCTACTCAAAGCTTACGCCAGCGTTAGTTATAATAAAGTCTATTGCGATGAATTCAACAGCTCTAGTCGGAACCACAACAACCCTACCATTAAGAATATTATTTTCAACATCCTCCTGCGTATTATTGCTTGCATCCATTACAACCTTGAACTGATCAATTCCCTGTTGACTCTGTACTGTCGCTAGAAGGGGTGTTACCTGTGATACGAACCTTGCTCGTGTCTCAGGAGTGTTAGCTTCAAATACTATTTTCTGAGCCACATCAGAAACAAGTCGCTTAACTTCAAGCAACATTCTTCTAACATTTACTCTATCAAGAGCGCTCTTTGCTAGTTGAAGAGTCTTTTGACCAAATATTACGAATCCAGCATTTGGAAATGTTGCTATTGGGTTAATTCTAACATCATATAGAGTATCTCTATCCTGCTGATTTAACCTTACCTTGACATTTGATACAAAGTCTAGAGCAGCTCTATTAAATCCAGCTGGAGCAAACCACGGATATGCGACATTATCGTTATAGGCTAGTGCTCCAATTACTGCAATAGATGCTGGAACTCTAACTGGCTGATTATTAATCTCATCTGTGATTGTAACATCAGGGAAATAGGTGCCTGAATAATTACTATCTAATGCCCTTCCGTCAAGTGCCTCTGCTGTCTTATCAACATTTGGTGCCGTTGAGCTGTCATCGAATAATCTATTCTGCTGCGCATCGTATGCTGGAAGATCCATTACATAGAATGCCTTGCTATAGTCAGACAACCTAGCTTGAACATAATCTGTTAGAGCACCATCTCTGATTCCTGGAACTAATACTATATTGACACGTGACGCCATTGGATCTGTAAGAATCCTTGAACCAACCCTATAGGATGCAACATAGGCATTGGTCGGACCTACTCCAAAGTCATTCTCAGAACTCAGGCCTATATCTAGCGATCCCACTCCAATCGTTCCGGCAGCCATTCCTCCTGAATCTGAAGATGTGGACCGGTCATCCATTCTTGCCATATCTGTATCAAGAATATTTACTCCATCAAATCCACCATACATAAAGTTTGTGAACTTGGTGTAGGTTGAGAATCTGTTAAAGTAGACTGATGATGTTAGTGCCGCTAGCGAAGCAAATGTTACTCTATTTCTTCCTGCCACAGTATCATACACTGTGTAAGTCTTAGAATTTATACGTCCGTTTCTAATGTAGGCTGTTTCTAGCATATGCTCTTTAGCTGAGCCAGTAATGACGCTATTAGCTGTTATCGATAGATCAGGATTTCCTAGCGAATCCAGGGAAACCGCATTCGATAGTGCAACCTTTGCCATGGTGAATTTATTATTATTAAACGCATCTGCTCCAGATCCCGTAACCTGATTGTCGAGCTTTACTATTCCGGCGAATCTTGCATAATTTCTAAAGAGATCATTAACCTCGCTTGATACATTTGCATCTAGCACAGCATCAGTTAGATCTGCCTCTCTTGGGATTCTAGTAAACTTGGCTCCCCAGTAGAATCTATTATCCACTCTCTCGTCGTCACCTTCTTCTCCAATCCATGTAACTCCAGAGTCCTGGACCTTTCCTCTGGTGCACTTAAATCTAAATGGCACAGGAGGTACGATTGATCCGCTTAGGGTACTCAGATATACATTTCTATCTGGATTAAATGTACTTATTCCCGCAGCTACAGCGCCCGATACGAATGTCATCCTTCTTGAGAGATCATTTCCAGTATCTCCCCTAATTGGAACTGTGGGCCTATCAGTTAGCGTCTCGTTTGTCTTGAGTGCCGGGAATCCTCTGAATCCGAATGGCAGGGCATCCTTGGGAACCTCTCCCTCTTCAAGGGAGAGTGCCATGATAACCCTAACTCTAGACGAGATGTTAGGATACTTGCCTTTCACGAGCACCTTTCTTTCATCATCTTGTTCTGCATCAAAGTTGTAATATGCCTTAAAGTCTCCCACCTTCTTAGCAAGGAAATCATCATCGTTCGGATTAAGCGTGCATAGTGGGTATGATTCTAGAACCTGTGGTGCAGTATCACTATCATCAAAGGATCTAACCTCTAAAGTAAATGTTCCATAAGGATCTGTGGGATTGGTTGATTTCTTAACATTGCTTATTGAAATCTTAAACTTCTCACTTGCATAGGCTCCATCAGATATGCACTCCACATGGAATAGATCAAACTCTGTCTTGCCATAGGGCTGTGATATGAATGATGTCGTCTTTGGAGCAGCATATCTTGTATCGAATCTTCCAAATGAATCTATAAAGGCTAGACTTGCGACGCCAGAGTCTTCAGAAGATAGAAGTGAACCAGATAGTAAGACTACCGATGCATTTTGTCTTGTGGCGCCTCCAACTCTTCCTGTTCCCGGGATATCAGTTACGACTGCCAGCTCTGTCTCAACAGGGAAGTGAGCATAAAGAAGGTGCTGTTCTATCTGGAATCTTTCTGGATCAGTGTTGAGTATCTTTCCAATGTAGCTATCTGCTACTGGATCAAGTGATGCTGTGTATATTCTAATTCCCGGAGCATTATCATCATTCGCAAATGTTGCAGCTGATGACGATAGGACTAATTTAAACTGTCCTGCGGCATTTACTGTCGCTGCATCAGATTGAATTGCAGGAGTTTTTCCATAGCTGGAAGTCTGCATGCATAATATCTCAAACCTTGATCCGGTGGTAGTGAATAGCATTCCCCTGACGAGATTTACTGTTGAATCTCCGCTAGGGACATTAAAGCTGTCATTATCTGAGAATACTGGGAATCCATACTCCTCCTTGCTTGCTGATACCCAATGGCGTGCAGCTATAAACTGGACTGCCCCCTGGTATCTTCCAAACCCTGAAGGAATATCCTCTGCGAGTCCTACTTTTGTTCCTATTATCTTGAATCCAGCGCTCTTAACAATGCCCGCGGCTCTCGTATTAGCAATATCTGTTGAGCTATCATTCGCACCTGCACCTAGCACTCTAACATAAGTTAGAGCTGTCTTGTGCTTGAAGAACTCATTGACTGCATACGGTCCGAATTTTTTGGGATCTAGAGAGCCAAACCTTCTCTCAAAATCCGCAAACGAACCTACTGTAACTGGTACGAATGCTGGGCCCATTTGAGCGGTTCCGACGACTCCTGCTGGAACCCCGACAATTTCGCTCTCTCTCTGCGAGAGGTCTATTTCCCGCTCAAAAAACCCAGGTGATCTGAATGTCTGCTCGGCCATTTAAAAAATCTCCTGTCTAACTCTCTACACCTATAACTATTGCTTAAGCCAGCAAAAATCCTCAATCAGGTGCAGTATCTAGTGTAGTTTGTAGATCGACAGTAATCCTTGAACTCGCTACTGTCTCTCCTGATCTCTGGTTTCTAGTTAGAACCCTAACATATCTAGTACTTTTCTCACCAGTAAATGGATCTACAATTGCATCAAGAAGCCTCTCGTCTCCCTGTCCTCTCATTCCGGGTGTCTCACCAGAAGCATTCAGGTTTTCTACTTCACTCAGAGTGAATTTATCATAATCAAGAACTTTCTCGGGCGATCCATCCTCTGTTATAACCTGCGTACTTGTCTGAATATATCCAAACTCTATCTGCGGCGCTGAATAAAATTTTCTGAATGGTGAAGGCTGCCCTGGATGGTCTGGTGCTAATAAATACGTTGGAATTGTTATTGTAAATGAATACTTTATAATTCTTTCATCAGATGAAAAGTCAGCAAAATTATCCTGATTATTGAGTGGGCTTTTAACATAAGCAACATACTTGTGACCAGATCTAGACTCTATTTGAAATGCATAATCTTGACCGTCAAATTGTGACATTAAGATCTCTATCATTTGATTCATCTGCTGCATATATTGTGTCCAGAAGACTATTTCATATGTTATTGCCATGAATGACGGATAGGGTATTGTTATTATTTCAAATATATTATTCCCTATTTCATTTCTTAAGAGTTCTCCGGATGGATCATCAATTAATGATAAGTTTTTAAGATTTCTTCTAGATGCTAACCTTCCAGATTTTACAACATTTCCTGGAAAAATATCTGATCTTGCAAAATTTGCCCTGTCTGCAACGTTGTGTTGGTTCTTAAGCCCAAGTTTATTTATAATTTTTTGATAGTCCCTATCTCTTGGGTCTAATCGCTTTCTTACAACATAACTCTGTTGATCTCTATACGAAATTGGTGTACCATAGCCTGCTTGAGACGGCGATGTATCTATCCCTGTCCTGTGAATTGATATGATCGGAAGTATTAATGCATTATTTCTATCTCTAATTGATCTTTTTCTACGTGTGAGAGCGAATCTTTCACCAGTTGAAAATACAACAGGAACTTTAGTTGATTGATTCTTCACCTTTACCTGAAATGCCAGGCGGTCATCGAATAAGTCAAATAATGCACGATCTGTCTCTTCTATTCCTGATGACGGTATATTAAAATCATCAGGAACAGCTCCCTCGTAGCCTGTATCTATTTTTCTAGTTGTCATGCTTAGCTCTCATCATAGAATGATGATCCTACATTCTGAGGATCTCCCTCTGGAGAGACCTCTGCTGGGCCAGATATTGGCTTTGTTAATACACCCTTCTGCTGTAATGCTCTGATGTCGCCTGTGGGACCTTCTTTATTATCTTTAAATCCTCTCTGCTGTATAAACGTCTTCTGAACTGCGTCTGGATCGGAGTATTGTTCGTCTGTTGGGCCAAATGTAATGGCATGAAACTGTCCAAGGCGTGCCTGCTTGCCGGTAATTGTTGTGAATCCCTTGTGTTCAATCTGCCCATATATTGTATTTGATGCTGGCGCTGTTATCACCTCAAAAAATACAGACCCATAGCTAAAAAAATCACCCTCAAGTATTGTTATACCCTTATCAAGCAAATCTCTTTCCTGAATATACACCTCTATTGTGTAATATTCCTCACTTCCAAATATATTTGCCCTAATATCCTGAGGTAGATATTTTACTAGAGCACCTATCTCTATTGGATTTTCGAATATTTTTTCAGATGCTTCTTCGTACACATCATGAATTTTTGTTTTCGTCTCAGATATTGGAAAATAATATATTTTTTGACCCACTACATCCTTAACGATCTCTTTTGCTATATCGTTTATGAAGTTTATCTCTCTGGGTGTTATAAAAAATCTTGCCACGATATTATCCCATAAATATCGCCCAACCATTGGCCATTGGGACGTACTTTAATTGTTTATTTACCATCTCTGCCCTTGATGCAGCGGTCTCCTGAAGCTTATCATAAGTCATTGTCTCTAGCATTTCTTTGAGCTGAGTCCTTAAATTTGTCTTTTCCTCTTTTCCAGATGATAACAGGTCTGCTCCGTTTAGAGTAAGATCTGATCCAGGTATTGGTATCGTTGAAAATTTACTTCTTATCAACCCTAGCAATTCTTTACACAGTGCTAATGAATACTGTCTAATCCACTGCCTTCCTATGCTGTTAATATTTGTATATTCTAGATTTCCAAATGGAATATCAGACAAATTAGACACTCCTCGTATCGTATCATCCTGATATGGCGGATTAAGCGGGTCAGAGAAGAATTTTACCCTTATGAATAATTTCGAAGCTGTTTCTTGAGTTGGCATGGGATATATTCTTATATTTCTACCTATAACCTTATAGGAATAATTTGATCTTCTTACTCTATTTGAAATATCTAGCTGTCCTGCTCTTAAGATATCTTCAAACACGGGAAGCACATAAAATATAGTTTCAGGAGTAAATGATTCAAAGCTAAATTCATTATTAAGATAGTTTATTGCAGAAGTTGTATCAAAGAATCTGTATGCTGCCTGCGGACTGAAGTGAAATACCTCATTTATTTGCATCTTTGTCCGCAGAGGATTTAAGCTCGAAGAAAAAAGAAGACTTCCTGCAGAATCTTGAAGAGTCTGATAGATGTCATAATCTTGCTGATTGGCCTTTAGCTGAATCGATCCTGATAACATGTTATATGATCCGCCGGCGCCTGCTTCTCCCCCGTATGGTTCAGCTATCCTGGTTAAAAAGTCAAGATTCTCTCTCGGATATTTGCCCTCGGAGCCAGACATTGTTCCAGATGATCCAGTTATTGGCATTCCAAGAAACTGAACCATTTGAGACTTTGCCTGATACTGATTTAAAATTGCACCAAACTCTAGAGATGATTCCTCTAGAGTTGCCCATATCTGCTTCTTTGTGAGCTCTACGCTAAGGACATCATCACCTAGCTTTCTCTTTACAAATGTAACAATTTTATCTGCCTCAGTTTGAAACTGAGATTCATTGTCAAAAAACCCAAATGGTGTGGGACTAGTTGTATTTGAAAATGTTGCCACCGAAAATCTCCAAAGCGTATACGCTCAATGATAATTATTCGGCTATGAATCACTTTCAAATTTGTACTCGAATTTTTCAACTATTTCTTTAAATTTTTCACCAACTACCCTTATTGTGACAGGATCATAGTAGTTCGAGTAATGAATGTTTAATTTTCTTTGATCTGTTTTAAATCTTGGTATCCCATTAAATTTTATACCTACGAACTTACATATATCCCTGCAATCATCTTCAAGGTACTCAAATCTGATAAATTTGTCCATATCATCTGTGTAGTATCTCTTAGATTTATCAGAAAACCAGGTTATAGTTGGGGATAGCTCATCTAATCCTTCCCGTCGCTGTATCCCGTCGAGCGAAGACTTAGAGAGAGTAAATAAAAATACTCTAAACTTTCTAATCAGGTCTATTCTACTATCGCTCTTAGCTGGATATATGTCTTTTCTTCTCCAGGACTTAGACTGAGAGATGCACCACCACCAATAAGAGACACATAAATCCCAAGGATTCCTCACAGCTGTTATCTTTGTATAGTCTTCCCAGTTACTTTTTGTAGATGAGTAGAGGATATCTGGGGGTGTGTGAATATGAAATCTATCTAATCCAGTGGCCTCATCTGTATTATTAAGCTTTACAAACTTTTCAAATACCCTTCCAGTATCATCCTTTTGATCCAAGTGCTGTATATCGGGCCCTGTTATGAAGTCATCTGAATCGCAAGCACTAGAAAGCATTGCCTCTATACTTGTTCCTGCGACCTTTAGCGGTCTAAAGAATATAAACGATTTTTTGTGATTAATAATCAACTATTTTTGGGACGACCTGGCTTTCGCTTAGCAGCAACAACGTCATCGGCCGGCCTTGAAGCAACTTTAGGTGGATCTGTAAATGTTCTTACTGCTGCGCACAAATCAGCTGCCTCCTCAAGAGAGTAGGCACCTCTTGACTGTGCGAGTCTTACTCCGCTGACTAGAGTACTCAGTGAATCTATTTGTTGTTTTTCATTTGGCATAAAAATCTCCTATTCGATATTATAGCATGATTATACAATTCGTTTACGCAAAAAAAAAGGCGGCGGCTTAAAAAAGCCGCCGCCAGTGAAACCTAAGTTTCTATTTCTAGAATATCTTAGATGATATCCATATCAAGGACCGTAACGGTACCGTAGAAGTCAGCGCGAACCATCTTCTTACCATACCGAGTCATCACTCCCTTGCGGGGTGTGAAGTCTTCTGGTGCGAAGATAGTGGGAGTGACGATCAGCGGAACGTACGGAGCGTAAACATATCCTGTTTCCAGGTAGCTTCCACCCTTATATCCTACGAGAACCTTGTTCCGTGGGAAGTATGGATCCTTGTAGACCGTGAAACGGTTGCTAAGGGTACCAATCGGGGTGGCTCCAAGTGTGAATGGATTGCCTGTCTGACCCTGCCCATCAAGGCTGATGTTCGGCTTGTAAAGAACCGAAGCCTCGAAGACCGTTGCGACCTCAGGAGAAACCACGCAGAAGTTAGCGGAGCCTCTCAGTGTCTTACGGTGGATCTCATTGGCCACATCTATGATTGTCTCAGTGAGAGTCTCATACCATTCGCGAACCGTACCGGTGAATCGGGGGCCAGCAGCTAGAGTACTTGCTCTATTCTGCGCGACACCTGTCTTCTTGTTAACGAACTTACCAGGAGCTCGAGACCAGTAGTAGTTTGCACCTTGTGCCTCGACCAGGAGATCATTAAGGATCTCTCTATCAATTTCGAGAGCGATCTGCTCGGAGAGGATCTGAGTGAGCTCCACCTCAGCGTCAAGGCTGTGGTAAGCGTTCAAGTCCTGTGCGAGTTCTGGTGACCAACGAGCACGTAACTTACGTGTCTGTGCGGTTACCGCGATCGATTCGATCTTGATGTCGATTTCAGGGATGTTCGGGGATGGTGCTGCCGCGAAGTCCGACTCAAACGTTGGAATGGTGAGAGTATCACCGGCTCGAGTGTCAACATTAAGGCTTGCACCAACAACATACGATGCTGTAACAGCACAGTTTGCTGAAGACTGACCAGCACCTGGCCACGTTCCAGAAACAACAGTTAGAAGAGCAGCATTTGTGGTGGATCTTGTAACTAGTGGGCTGGGTGTGAAGGTTCTAGCAGATGAATCCCACAGTCCAAGCTGATTTAGACGTCTAACATTTACAAGGTTCTGTCCACCCTGAACAACAGGAGAGTCAGCGACTGTAAATTTATGAACACCGTCGCTATTCGTGTCGCTCTCAGCGAGATTTCCACCAGAGAAGAGACCGATTCCCTTAACCTGAGATAGGTCAGTTCCTGCTGGCATGTTCTCCACATCGAAGACAGCAAACTGGAACCTACCCAATGGCTGAACCTGACCCATAGAACCAACTGATGCGCCCAGAGCATCTGTCATAATCTGCATCACCTGTGGATCATATCCAATGAGCTTGGCATCAGATCCGGTTAGCGCGAGATTCGCACCATCAGTTAGAGTAGATCCGCCGTTATAAGCACCAGATGCTAGCAACGCGAACTCAGAGCCGACTGCGGTCTGGTGAACCTTAGTGTAGGTTGTTCCAACAAGGTCATACTGACCACCAACCGCAATAGATCCGGACTGAACGCCACGGCCTGTTGGGAGGTTGTAGATCGATTGTCCCTGTCTGAACTGCTCGGCATTAATAGTTCCATCCTGATCGCCTGTTCCGAGACCAGCAGAACCACCAACGTTTGATCCGTAGGTGTAATCCAGGTAGAAGAGCAGACCGGAAGGAAGGCTCATTGGCTGGATTGAAACTAGCTCGTTAGAAACGAGGCCGCCGAATACTCGACGAACGATTGGGAACGCGATGTTTGTGAAACCGCGGATATCTCCAGAGGATTGCAGGCCACCGCCACCGTTTGATAGAGAGTTTTGCTCTCTCAGTAGCTGTGCAGCCTGATTTTCCAGGAGACGTGACATGATCTCGCGATTGTGGTCAGCGAGACCTCGAAGAAGACCGGTTCG
>Ga0209756_1002258_pt1 | contig 16844 bp, 17 predicted proteins | sample ETNvirenome_6_85_FD_184071 | JGI IMG/M metagenome (GOLD analysis project Ga0209756, IMG submission 184071) | Marine viral communities from the Pacific Ocean - ETNP_6_85 (SPAdes) (version 3) | ecosystem: Environmental > Aquatic > Marine > Oceanic | place: Pacific Ocean | collected 2013-06-19
ACCATTCGCCATGTTAGAAAATAATGATTTATGGAATAAAACATATATTGGATAAAATATATATTGGATAAAACATATATGGAATAAAACATATATGGAATAAAACATATATTGTTTAGCAAATTTTTTTATTAATAACATAACAGTATTTTATTATTCTTATGTTATATATATATAAATGAGTTTACCTGGGAGTAATATAAATAGTGAAAGTTCATGTGCTGCTGCAGGAGGAACAGGTTATAATTATTGTCCTGATACTCAAACATATTATTGTTGTGGAGCATGTACAGGTCAAGCTTCTTGTGCTTCTAACAGTGGATTAGAAAATTGTGCTTGTCCGAAACCATTAACTGCTTCTGAATTTAACAATGAACATAAGCAATTGCTTGAAGAAAAACACCAATTAACAGTTAATAACATTCAAGAATTACAAGAATTGGAAAAATTCATGTATCAAAATTTAGAAAAATTAAACTCTGGTGGAAATTCTGATACAGCGCAAGAAGAACAAGTTATTAACCGAATTAATGAACTTACACAAATGCGCATAGGATTATTTAATCAACTTAAAAATATGTATACAACATCTACAACAGAATTAACTGAAAATAGAAGCGCATTAACAGAACAAATTGCGATGGTTGGTATAGTAGAAAATGAATTAAATACTACAAAACAAAATTTAAAATCAATGGAAACTGATAAAACAAATGCCTTACGAATGGTAGAAATTGGAACATACCAGATGCAACGCTATAACGCCCATACTTATATTATGAAAATAATTGTAATAACTGCTGCTGTAGTTTTAGCATTTTCTATTTTATTACAAAAACAACTGATTCCTAGTAAAATTGCTGTTGCGTGTATTACAGTTGCGTTGTCAATTGCTTTAATTGTATTATTTAGAAATATATATGATTTATTTAGAAGGTCAAATCTAGTATATGATCAATATAATTGGGGTTTTAATAAAGCAGAACTACAACCAGGATATGAAAGTGTTGTAAAGCATGATGAATTATTTTTTAGTAAATTAGAAAATGAAGCTAAAAGTGGGTATGAAGAAACAAAATCTGATATTGTTGGTGGGTATACAAAAGCAATGAGTGGATTAAGTAAGTTAGGTAATAATTTATCATCTGATGTATCAAGTTTAACTACTACTCCATCAACAGGGACAACATCGACAGGGACAACATCAACAGGAACATCCACCACAGGATCACCTCCATCTGGAACAATGTCAACAGTAAGTCCTTCACAACCAAACGTCGAAAACTTTGCCCCATATTATTAATTAATTTCTAATTATATTTTAATACGAATGGATATTAATAATATTGACTTAAACAATATTGATTTGAACAATATTGATATTTCAAAATTAAAATATAATGCACACGGATATGATGGAGTTCAATTAAGTGATGAACAAGAAGCTATTATAGCAAAAACCGGAGCATTTATTGATGAAGCACGAAATAGTAAAATACTAACTTGTGATGAAGAATGTAGACAAAATGAGAAGGAGAATTTATTGTATTTTGATTATTTACAAGCAAAACAAACTGCTGCGAATGCTCCAGAAATTTTAGAAGAAAGTGAGAAAAACTTTTATACATTTTCAAAAGGTGGATTATGGTATCAAAATATGATTGAACAAAAAAAGGAGGAGGAAGCCGATAAATTAATAAACCGATTATATAAAAAATACAAGATTAAATCAAACGAATTTGGTGTTCTACTTAATAAATATAAGGATCAAAAAATATATGGTAGTCATATTAATGACTTAGCAGTTAGTTATACTTCACGATTAGATAATGTAAGAAAAAATATACGAGATAAAACTAATAAAACTAATGTAGCAAATAGAAAAACCTACTATGAACAACAAAATAAAGAAGGTATTATAAACTTGAATACAATTCTTTCATATATTTATGTATTAGTGGTAGGATTGTATATAATATTTTTACTCATATTAAAAAAACAATATAAAAATCCAACTTTACTTGGCATTGGCGCTGGTCTTATTTTATATCCATATATGATGCCATATATTATTGATGTATTTGTATATATTTACAATTTAGTATCAAAGTATGTATAATAATAATTAAATGGTCAAAGGTGTAAAATATACATAATTTAAAATATGATATTATATACTTGGATATACAATATTCAAGTATGTAAGTATGTAAGTGTGTAATTATTTTCCCATTAGTAATTTTGCTTCTAATATTCTAACAATAGAATCACGATGCATTTCTTTTGCTATAATTAACGGAGACCATCTACCATTAATAACTTGATTAATATTGGCATTTGCCATAATAAGTTGTTTAACAATATTTTCATATCCTCTAAAACAAGCGATATATAATGGTGTTCCCATCCAATATTGGGTAACATTAACATCTGCTCCATTGTCAATTAATAATCCAACTATATCATTATGCATATGTTCAGTAGCAAAATATATAGCCGTTGCACCATCTCTTCTTTTTTTATTAATGTCAACACCCTGGTGTATTAGAAGATTAACAATAGCATAATCTCCATGATATGAAGCTAAATGTAATGGGGACATCCAATTATTGCGAGTTAAATTAATGTCTGCGTTTGCTTGTATTAACATTATAACAGCTTGGGTAAACCCTTTTATAATTGCTGTGCATAAAGGTGTGATGTCATATTCATTACCACAATTTACATCTGCTCCATTTTCAATAGCAAATTTAATATTGTCTACATCATTTATTAATGTGGATTCCAATAGTAATGAATTCATATTACTTTATATACAGTAATAGTATTTGTAATAATATTTGTAATAGTATTTTTTATTATCAATTTTTTATAAACACTACATAATTTAATTATGTAACACTACATAATTATTTTTTTGTAAAAAAAAAATATATAAACCTCTTATATATATGTTGTATGTTAAAATAAAAAAATTAACAAAATCATTAAATAAAAATGATTGGTTTTCTAAAAATGATTTATTTATAAAATTACATTATGGGGAACAATGCCGTAGAACGGAAATAAAATGGAATAATAATAACCCTGTATGGAACGAAATATTTATATTTGAATATATACAAGATGAGAACATAAAAGTCCAAATTTGTGATGATAATGCGTGGTCTCCAATCAAGGTATTAGTAGAAACCATACTTCCTATCAATCAACTTGAAATATTACCATATACAAATAAATATATTGAATATGATATGGGAGATCCAATATATCATTATAATGAAAAAATTCAGGGGTTATTAGATTACAATTATAAATTAGATATAAAATATAATGAGTTGCAGAAAAAATATGATGTTATGCAGCAACACTATGATGTTATGCAGCAAAAAATTAATAATATAAAAATTATTGTGAATGATACTGAGGTCTAATTTACAGTGAATGAGAATTACACATTAATATTGTATGATATTAATGCGTAAAATTAGAATATGTAAACTTACATAAATGTTGCTGTAGAATTATACATCTATATGTGGATCTAAATCTTCATCATCATCATGACGAATTTTATATCCCATCCATCCCTTTTTACCAATAGGTTTACCTAATTTCTTATTCAAAAAGGTATGTAACTCTCTAATCTTTGGAACATTTCGACTATATGTTTCAGTATACCATTGTTTAAATTCTTGGTTAATAGCATCTTTCTTAATGCGATCTGTGGCAACGCCTTTTTCAATCTTATCATCATAAAACTCCATAAGGAAATCTTGATTTTTTCTATATTCTGTACTGGCTTTCAATACCATAGGACAATCTTTAACAATTCCCTGCGTATCTTTAGCAATGTCAACTAATCTGGACATAAATAATTCTTTCCATGCTACAAATAATTTGGGAATGTCATAATTAATTTTATATTCATAAGGACTATCTTTAGATGGTTTTGGGGTTTCGCGAAATTTAGATTGAAACTCACATAACCGAATACGGCGCCATGTTCCATCATCTGTAGATCCAATCTCAAATAAATTGTTCGTACATACTACAAGTTTAAATTGCGGAACAAATGTTACAGGTTCTTTATACATTGCTCGACCTTGAATTGGGTCTTCACCAGTTAATTCTTTTAACATACCATCATTTAGTTTATCATTTTTAGATGGTTCTTGCATTACAGCATATCGTAATCCTTTTAACGCTGCAATTTCTGGAGAAACACTACCTATGGCTGTTCGTTTTTGTGTAACCAGAGTAATTGGAACGGTTCCTTTATAATCTCCCAAACATAACGACATTAATTCTATTAATTTTGATTTACCATTACTACCATTTCCATTGTAAATATTGAATGTTTGTGCCTTATTATATCCAATTAATACCGACGCAAGATGAGACCACATATATTGTCGCAATTCATCTACTGGAAACAATTGTTTCATAAAACTATCAATTCCTTGTTGTTTTGCAATATGGTCTGAATTATTTTTATCAAACGCAACATATTTTATGCCTGTGCATAATGATACATAATCTTCAGGACGTCCATTTCGAAAACATTTTTCTTCAAAATCATACACACCATTGGTAAAACCAATTAAATTCCTATTTTGATCTAGTTTATTATAAAAATTTGGATCATTTTTATAGAATATTTCCATAGATTCTTTCATAACATTTTGTTTAAAATTTGTCTTTTTTAAATTTGAACATATAAGAGAATACACCTTTGAATCTTTAACTAATTTTTCAGAACGTATTTTATCTTCTTCAGTCAATGTTGATGATTCAGCAATAAGTTGCATTGAACGATTGCCATAAAGTTGAGCAATGGTGCTGGATATTTTATATCGAAGACTATAACCACAGTCTATTTCATTCCATCTATGTCCATTATATTCATACCAAGATTTAGATTTTAATGACCCACACCTATAGTTATCTCTGTAATAATGATGAATAACCTTTGCAATTTCCCATTCCTCACTACCTATTATAGACCTATGCATTAAATATGAAAGTGTATTTTGATTAATTTTTTTAAATTCAGTAGGATTTTCTATTTTTGCCCAGTATCTTATGGAACGTTCAGTGAACCCTTCCTCTTTGAAATTATCCCAGGCTTCATAATTACCGGCTATATCGGAAAAATTAAACTTATCAGATTGACTACTAAAAAGCATCCAGGGTAAAAACATACGAAAATCCAAATTTCTTAGCGCCCATCCAACGCGTATCCATTCATTATATTCATCATAATATTTTGACGGCAAACACATTAGAAATTCGTGAGTTTCTTTAAGTGCACAATCTTCATGAGTTAAATTATCTAACAATGATTTTGTTAAATCCTTCAATTCGTCTATGGTGGAAATTTCTTCAATATCAAAATTAAATTCTTCTCTTGTGAGTTTTTGTTTTATAGTTCTGGATGATTTGGGCATAGATGGTTTACTTGTTGCTTTATATGCCATATACTTATCTTTGTATTCTGGTTTCATTTCAAATGTAACACATTTGTCATTTCTTGCACTTATAATGGGTAAAAGTGACAGATGATTAATGGTAGTAATATTTTGGGGTTTTATTGAAAAATGTGTATCCGTCATATTTAAACTGTAATTTATGTGTTTAACTAGTTTATAAATATCATAACCTGGTTTACAAGAACCATATAATTGCCAATTAGTACGTCCTGTTGATATGCCTTTATCTAATACACTTTCATAATCATTTGTTAATGGAAGTTCTCCTAGCACATTATCTATATCTTCAATAACTAATTCACGCAGCATTAATTGTAGGATATGATCCATCCCAATTCCAATAACTATGTGTATTCCATCTTTTGTTTTATCATGTAACATATTGACGGTAGGTTTTTCTAATATATACACTGGAATATCAACATCGGGTTTAATATCCAATATTTTTTGTAAATTAGTCATATAAATCTCTATAATATCCATTAAATGGTCTTCTGAATGTTGGCGTGTTGTGATTGTTGTATCATAACGAAAATCTAAATCGACTAATATAGGTCCTGGATTAGTATATGAACTCTTCCCTTCTTGTAATTGTCGTTCTGTCAAATATTCTTTTTTGCCATTTTCAAAAATGGCTTCATTATAGAATTTATAAAATAATGGAAGATCTTCATTCGGTATTGTGTATTTTCCTCCAAATATATTTAAATCCCGATTTCCTATCTTTGTATGAGTATGCTCTGAATGTTCATTGGAAATATGTCCTCGTAGAAATTCTGTTAGATTTTTCATCATTGTTTTAATTATATATGTGTGATATTTTTATTTCAATTTTACTAGATATGCATTTTTTTCATTTTTTATTGTGACATAAGTATTTGAAAATATTATAGTATCTATAGCATATATCTATTAATTTTATGTATGCATTAAAATAATATAAAAACATTCTAAAATATATTATCATATTGAATGAATATTGAAAATACTACAAAAACGAATATAGGTACAAATAAGAAGTTGCATAAGAAGACGCCTAAGAAGACAGTAGTAAGTTCTGTGACTATGAATCGTCTTATTAAAGATATAACACATATATTTAAAAACCCTTTAATTAATCAAGGAATATATTATCAACACGATGATGCAGATATGTTTAAAGGATATGCGATGATAATAGGTCCAAAAGATACTCCATATCAACATGGATTTTATTTTTTTGAATTCATATTTCCTTATAATTATCCAAATCAACCACCAAAAGTAATATTTAAAACAAATAATGGATACACCAGGTTTAACCCAAATTTATATAGAAATGGGAAGGTATGTCTATCTATTTTAAATACATGGAAAGGTGAAGGATGGACATCCTGTCAAACAATACGTACAATACTTTTAACACTTTTAACAGTATTAAATGATAAACCTTTGTTAAATGAACCAGGAATTAAACAAACTCATACAGAATTTAGTAAATATAATGATATAATATTATATGAAAATTACAAATTTGCTCATATTAATATGTTAGATATTGACAATATTTCAAAATATGCTCATAAATTTACAATATTTCATTGTTTTATGAAGGAATACGCATTAAAAAATTATGAAAATATAATGAAAGAATTACAAGAATTACATAAACAAAATCCAACACCAAAATTAGTTGAAATGAGACGACTATATAATATGGTTTCTACTATTAATTATGAAAAACTACTTGAATTATATCCAATAGAACATACTAAATTGCAAAATATATAAAGTTTGACATATTAGAAATATATGAAGGTTATAATAAATAAAATTGATAATTGAATTAAAAATAGTATTATATATAAAAGTACTGATATGCATTTCTGTTCAAAATGTGGAAATATGTATTATATTCGTTTGTCAACAGATGATCAAACACAATTAATTTATTATTGTCGTAAATGTGGAAACGAAAATACAACTATTACTGAAGATAATGTTGTTGTATCTAAAAAAATTATTGTAAAAAAAGAACAACGTTTTAATCATATTATAAATAAATATACAAAGTTGGACCCAACATTACCGCGTATAACCAATATAAAATGTCCTAATAGAGATTGTCAAAGCAACGAAGAAGATACAGATGTTAAAAATGAAATCATTTATATGCGATATGACGATACTAATATGAAATATGTATATATTTGTGTAAATTGTGATACAATATGGAAAAATAATGAGATGAAGTAAAAATTGATTTATATATATTAAAAGATTATTACCTTATAATATATATAATGGATACGTCTGATAAATTATCTTTAGATGAAAGTCAACCAATTAACCATAATATTTTAGATGCTCATGATTTAGATACTCATGATTTAGATACTCATGATTTAGATACTCATGATTTAGATACTCATGATTTAGATGCTCATGATTTAGATGCTCATGATTTAGATGCTCATGATTTAGATGCTCATGATTTAGATGCTCATGATTTAGATGCTCATGATTTAGATGCTCATGATTTAGATGCTCATGATTTAGATCAATTAATATCTGATAAAGGTGAAGATACTGTTGGAGAGGAAGATACTGTTGGAAAGGAAGATACTGAAGACGATGATGATGAGGATAATAATGAAGACGATGAATATATTCAAAAGTTTAGTCAAGATATTCGAAATCAATATATAAAAAAATTTCATGGTGAAATTAATCATAGTAATTATGATGAAATTACCGCTTTAACTAAAGTAGTTCGAAATACAAATGGAAATGTAATTGATCCAATTCATCAAACATTGCCTTTCTTAACAAAATATGAAAAAACAAAAATAATTGGTATTCGTGCAAAACAAATTAACAATAGTGCCGATACATTTATTAAAGTTCCAGATAATATTATTGATGGACAAATTATTGCTGAAATGGAATTAGCTGCAAAAGTATTGCCTTTTATTATAGCAAGACCTTTACCTAATGGAAAAAAAGAATATTGGAAATTATCTGATTTGGAAATTATTGATTATTAACGATCCTTATAAGTAAATGTATAACCCATCACATGATTAACATCTCCAATGATTTCCACAATTTAAACAAGTTACAAATGTAGTCATAGGTTCATCAGCAGATCTAGTTTGAACTTGATAATAATTTGTTTCTCTTTTTTTGCACTTAGAACATTTAAATTCTGTAGAAGCACCTGTCTTATCTGTTTTAAATTTATTTTTATCTCGTTCCATTTTAGCTTCTATGAGCATTTTCCATTTTTCTGGAAACATTTCTTGATGGGTTAAGAAAGCAATGTTTTGTTCATTAATTTCATTAGAAAGTATTTTTTCCAAAAATGATGTGTTATTTACATATGATTTATTAATGTTAAACCAAAGCGAACGCAATTTATTCGTATATAATAAAATAAAATATTTATTAGTCCATTTTTTTATTATTTTTTTTTGTTTTGCATCTTTAATACAATAATTGTAAATACTTCTTTCTATTATCCTAGATTTTTTAGAATTACACACAATAATGTTAATTTTATTTCTAACATTATTGCGAAATTGTATTGGATCTGCAATAATCATATTTGTTGTTATTATTATTATTAATAATGTATTATTTAAATCAATTTTCTTCATCAGTATATTCTTCATAAGTTAATTCGGAATCAGTATCATAATCAGTACCAAAATCAGAACTAACAACACTATCATCACTACATATTTTAATATTTTTATTTGGTATAATATTGGTATCGTCTATGTCATCAGCATCAACATCATCAGCATCAATTTCATCATCAGCATCAACATCATCAGCATCAATTTCATCATCAGCATCAATTTCATCATCATCATCAATTTCATCATCATCATCAATTTCATCATCATCATCAATTTCATCATCAGCATCATCAGCATCAATTTCATCATCATTACTAATAACAAATCCATCTTTCAAATATCCTTGTTTAGTTAATTGTTCTTTAGGATAATGTAACAATTCATCACTTTCGTAATCTACATCACTATTAGAATTAATATTCTCAAATCCCCCAAATAATGTCTCATATACCTTTTCCCATTCATTAACATTAGTACTAATCATATTTTCATTGGTTAAAATACTATCCATAGATTTTATTATAATAATATTTCCAAAATATAATTCATTATCAATTGGAGGCGGAAAATCATATTTATTTTCATAATTAACCTTACCTTTATTCTTCGCAAAAACATTAAAATATTCCTTCTTATATTTCCAGGTATGTCGTTTATCAAAATATTTATTGCTTACAAAATTGCATTTTTTATAAATATTATCTATTTTTAAATTTCGAACTTTTTTAGTGTGAAGTGTTCCTGTTTTATCAACTATAACGACTTGAACCATATTATATGACATATATTAAATAGGTTTAAATAGTTTTCATCAAATTAATATTAATGAAGGAACTGATAATGAAAGAACTATTAATTGACATACCAATGCTATTAAATATTCATAAATTGAAATCATATAAAAAAAATGAATATAATATAACTACATTATTAACACCTACAGCATGTATAGAAATAGCCAATAATAAAATAAAAAAAAAGGTTTTAATTTCATGTGCTAGCTATGAAAACCCAAAATATTTCAACAATCATACATTATATGTTAATGAATGCAAATATAAATATCAACATATGAATAATATACCTTTACAACATCAAGTTATGTCTATTCTATATGAAAAATATAAATTACAGGATAAATCAAATGTAACATTTATTGTAGAAACAACAAACAATGAATTTATTAAATGTTATTTTAATATAATTGGAAATGAAAATGATATAATGATAAAAGAAGATATCATTTCGTTTTTATCTATAGTAAGTTAATATTTACTATATATAATTATGTTAGGTTCTGTAATGACACAAATAATAATATCAATAATATTAATTGTATTAATTCATCATTTATATCTATTTTTTAAACAAAATTTGACTACTCCGAAAATAAAAGATTTAGTAAATAAACCTGTAAACAATTATAACAATATTTATAAAACTATAAATAGCGGTTCTTCTATATCTAATGATACGGATAAAAATGAGATGAAAAATGAATTAAAACAATATTTTAAAACATTAAATAAACCTTCACTAAATTCTACAACTTCTAACACAAATGCAAATAAAACCTCATTAAAATCAGATAGTAAAATAGAAAACTATAATACTTCTTTTGCTGAAAATGGTACTTCTATACTAGAAACAGGAAATTCTATGATAGGAAGTAATAATTATAGTACATTCTAACTTTACTTAAAGATTTAACAAATAGATATACTAAATGCTAACACATTATCAAAAGGTTTCAATATTAAAACGTTTTCCAAAAGATTTTGAACTTTGTAATGGACGTATTGTTCATAACAAAATTTATTTAAAAACAGATTACTATAGAATAATCCCCAAAGGAAAGAAATATTTTATTTGGTTTACTAAAAATAATAATAGTTTACTAGCTTATTTTTTAGAAAAAGGTAGGTATAAAACTCAAATAGTAGATATTTTAATTTTTGATGTATGTTTTGACAGCAATTTAACAATTGGAAAAGGAACTATATGTTATGGAACATTATTTAAATGTGGACAAATTAACTACTTTTCTATTGAAGATGTTTTATATTTTAAATCGAATAATATTCATAATGTATCTTGGAATAAAAAATTTTCAATATTAGCAGATATAATGTCACTAACTAAACAAGTTTGTTATACTAATAATACAGTTGTATTAGGTATTCCAATTATTACAACAGATAAATCTAAGGCATTAGAAGAAATACAAACTTTACCTTATACCCCATTCAGTTTAGAATATATAAATTCTAAAAAAAATATAATTATTATACAGGTAGCAACATCTATACATCATACTCTTACAAATTGTATATTTAAACTTAAAGCAGCTATTAAAAGTGATATTTACAATATATTTTGTGAAGGACATAATATAGGCATCGCGTGTGTTCCTAATTATAAAACTAGTGTTATGATGAATAAATTATATAGAAATATAAAGGAAAATCAAAATTTAGATATGTTAGAAGAAAGTGATGATGAAGATGAATTTGAAGATATAACTGAAGATAAATATGTTGATTTAGAAAAAGAATATATATTTGAGTGCGTTTATAACAAAAAATTCAAAATGTGGACCCCACTAAAACAATTAACAGATAATTCAATTATGACACAATATATTAAAATCAAGCATCTTGTTAAAAAAAATAATAGTTAGTATATATATACTAATGGAATTATATGGAAGACCTATGGCGCTAGAATTGCGAGGAAATAATGAAGGAGCGGTAGACGGATGTGTAGGAAGTATTTGCGGAGGACCTGGTGTTGATATAGCACGAGCTGGATATCAACCTCAAACTGGTGGTGCTCATGTAGAACAACATGTTGATTCATCATTATTGTCTAGTTTAGGTCCACGAGGCGGTTATATGGGTGCTTTAAGTAAACCAAATTGTGGAACCACTAATCCATTAAATCTTGGTACATCAACACAACACGGAGGTAATGGTGAATGTTCTTTATCTACTGCCAGATATGGATATACTGGGGATGATGGTTTAGCCGAATATGGTAGTTACCCTGTTGCGACACCATTATCAGGCGGACGTCGTCGACGCAAGTATAAAGGAAAGAGACGGCAAACGCGTAAACGCACAACACGAAAGCGAACAACCAAAAAACGTACACGCCGGCGCTTACTTAAGAAACGAAGAAAACAAACAAGAAAACGCCGAAGCATACGCAGACGCAGACGCATACGCAGATGTAAGGTATGTAAAAATAAAAAATGCAAATGCAGACGTCGCCGTCGTAGAAGAACGCTAAAAAGAATGAGAGGCGGTTATCATCAATGGCAAAGTAATACACCCAATACTGCATATTATTCAACACCAGTTGCCGTATCTCCAGAAAACTCAGCATTAGCTAACCCATCACCATATGATAGGCATATTAGAAGTCGTGATAATTATAATCATATGACTGGAAAATCATTCCCAACAGGAGTATATGATCAAGATGTAAAAGCATAAGGGAATACCGTTCCCTTAACAGGAGGGATCATAAGGGAACGCCGTTCCCTTAAAAGAAAGCATACATTTTCCTTGAAGCAACTTTGATTTTTCACTTTTATATATTTTTTTTTTTAATTTTTTCTCATTCTTACCCGGTTCATACATTATGTTCCATGTATCATAATTATTATTATATGTGGTATTATCGTTTGTGATGATTTTATAATTACTTTTCATATAAAATCTTCGCCTCTTAACCCATTGTCGTTGGAATATATCATGTTGATCAACTATATCTATAACCAGCGGATTTTTATGTTTCATTCGTAAAATTCGTCCAACTGCTTGTACTACACTCGTTTTTGGAGTAGCCATAATAAGTGTTGCTAATGATTTAATATCCAACGCTTCTTCTGCCATAGCATATGTAGCAATAACTACTTGCTTTCCCTCTGTTTCCTTTAACGCCTTTTGTTTCATACCTCCAACGTAATATCCGACTGAAGAAATTTCACGATATTCTATTGCATCATACAAATATTTCAATAATGATTTATTATGTGCTAAAATCATAATTTGTTGATCTGGTGTCTCCCCTAATGTATCTTTTAGCACTTTTAAAATAAATTCGCTCCGCAAATTAAATTCACATAATTTTCGTATCATAATGGCATAATGTGTCTGCCCTTTAAAATTATATACTGTTTTTGAAAAATCTTCATCATTATTCTTATAATTAATACATCTAACAACTACAGCATCATTATTTGCACGTTCTTCTTTATACACCACTTTCCCTAAAAACATTTTAAATACTTTTGTTAATCCATCTTTTCGCGTCATTGTTGCTGATAAACCCAACATGTATTTTGTTACTATTTTAAACAGAGATCGGCAAAATACCTCTGCTGAAATGTGATGCACTTCATCTACTATGGTTAATCCAAAATGATTATCAAACTTTATATCTGGATACTCTTTCATAGATAATGATTGAAGCATTCCCAACACTATATCTTTATTTTCTATATCTACGATTGGTCCTTGAATGCGACCTATGCGTGCATTTGGTAAGAATTGTTCTATCCGTTCTTTCCATTGGTCCATTAAGAATTCTTTGTGAACTATTACAAGTGTTTTCTTTTTTAAAATACTTATAATATTCAGCGCCATTACAGTATTATGCGTAACCGTATTATCTCCCAATAAAAATCGGTGATTCTTATTTACATAAAAACCATAATATGTTGTTTGTGTGTGGTCTTCTGTAATTGTTAGACTACTCAACATATATTCACCTGTCATAAATACACGTATACCAAATAAATGTGATGCCTTATTATTTTTAACAAGTTCTATATAATTCATAATTGGCATATCAATTATGCGTTTAATGTGATTATTGAATAGAGATAATATATGTACATCATTAACAACATATGATATACCATTTGATTGTTGAATTGAATATAATTTGGACTCACCTGTAGTACTACCAAAAACTTTTCGACTGGTAAAATCATCACCCATTATTATATCTCCCTTTTGAATATTCTGAACCATTTTAATAGACCCATTAAACATTAATATAGGTGTATCATATCCAAGACATTTTCCTCTTCCACACGGTATTTCCAATAAACCGCACCCATCACGTTCTGTTTCATCTATATAAGCTGAAATAATATTGTTTTGATAATCCCGCAATGCACCTACGAATGGAACATTTATATTCATTCCATTAGCAATAGTTGTATGTGGTGGTTTTCCATATTTTTCCAATCCATAAAAACGTGGAACATATAATTTTTTATTTGATTCCCGATATATTGGAAATGGTGATGCTTTTTGTATTGAATTCGGAGGAATAAATGCTTTAACTGTTAAATCGTCTCGTATCTGACGTTGATCTGCCGATGTAATACCTGTTTTATTAATAGAATATCCTTTAGGACCTAAATATCGGGTATTAGTTGCCATTATGCGATTATATGAACTAATTGGTATATTTTTAATTCAATTTTCTTATAATAAAAAATATTATCTTATGATATATGGAAAACTTATTTAAAACATGCAATAAAAAGAAAGGGTTATGTGTTTTAGTAGTTTTTATGATATTATTTATTGTATTGGATATACAAGTTCCAAAACCAATTGGCGATGTAGTAGATACTATATTTGGTAGAGTTGTTGTAATAATGGTTGCTGGTTCATTATTATTTTCACACCCAGTTTTAGGAGTCCTTAGTCTTATTGTTGCGTATGAATTAATTCATCGATCAGAAAAAAGTACTGGAAGTTTTCAACTCAGAAAATATTTCCCATCACAAGCAAACAAAGATAAGCATTTAAATGCATTAAATCAATTCCCTGTGACTTTAGAAGAAGAAATGGTACATAAAATGGTTCCATTTGTTAGTAGCGGTTCATCATCTCCATCTAGTTACAAACCTACATTAGATAAACTTCACGATGCTGCAAAACTATAAATTACTTGTTTAATAGTTGTTACACTTTTATGCTTTGAATAATTCTATTATCGTATAATTATTCAAATAAATCATATTATATACAAATATTAATGTTTTTTTGCTATATATTTACCATATATGTATTTACCCCCTCCTACTAATATTAAGAGTCCAACAATACCCATTATTACATCAAAATATGGATTATCAAATAGTTCTTTTATATCAACCCCTATACTTGAACTAGTTTTATCATCTTCAATAATATTTGCAGGTTCTGAATCGCTTGAACCAGTTGGTTTGCAATCTATATATATATCGTCTCCTGTGATCAATGAATCATCTGTTGTTCCAGCAGCATTATAATATAATGTATTAATGTTATAGTCATTATTTAATTCATATGTTGAAGATGTAGTGGCATTCGTTATTAAAGTGCCCAACATGTTCATATTGTTTGGAGACATATTTGCTTTAACTTTGTTGTAATCAAAAACTATAATGTTATACGTTCCATTAAGACTATCATATGGAAGAGTTCCTGTATAACTATAATAGGCTCCTCGTGGAACTATATAATTCAAATTATAATTATTGATATTTACTGATACCGGAGGATTACCATTAACAGGAGCATATGGTATTAAATTATTAAACAGAGTTTCAGAAGAAGATGTGTTAGATGAAGTTTTAATTGGGATGCATACTACTAAATTATTGGACCCATTTCCCACGTGTTGAATAATTAATTCAGCATCTACATGCGACCCATAATATTCATTTAATGAAGGTTTATATAGACGTATATCTTGAACTGTATAATTCGTGTCATTATATATAACAGTACTATCAGTAGCGTCATAACTAAATTTTAAATGATCTCCTTCATTTGAAATTGTACAACTACTATTTCCATAATTAAAAGAATAAAAACATGTATTTGTACATTCTTTAGTAGTTGATTTAACATTTATAGGCGATGTTATTTTTGATTGAGACATAGTTATTAATATAACTATATAATAAAATATTCTAAATATAATTATATAGGATGCCTATTTCTAGAAATCGTTTTAAAAAAATACGAAAAAGGAAACATGAAACAAGAAAAAGGATACGAAAATTAGTGAATAAGAAGAAACCAAAATATAGAAGGACGTTTAGACGAAACCGACGTGGGTTGGACCTAACTAATAAAACACTTAAACAACACGGTGGGACAACGACTTTGAGAGGGGGAGGGAGACACAAAAGTAAGCGTAAAAGAGGTCTACGTAAACTGGGAACATTTGAAAAAAAACAAGCAAAAGCAGCAGAAGCAAAAGCAGCAAAAGCAGCAACTAAAATACAAGGTCTTGTAAGAAAAAGACAACAAAAAAAAAAACAAAAACAAGCAAAAGCAGCAACACGAATTCAAGCAGTTGTAAGAGGCAAAATTGTAAGAAACCAAAAACAAAAACAAGCAAAAGCAGACGCTGCAGCAAGAAAATATAAAGATGACATGTTAGCAGTGCGACAACAATACAGAAAAAAATTAGAGGCATCCAGAGCAAAAGCAAAGGGAGCACCAGCATCAACATCAGTTCCAGCACCAGGAACAGGAACAAAGGGAACACCAGCAAAAAAGGGAAAACCAGCAGCACCAGCACCAACATCAGTTCCAGCACCAGGAACAGGAACAAAGGGAACACCAGCAAAAAAGGGAAAACCAGCAGCACCAGCACCAACATCAGTTCCAGCACCAGGAACAGGAACAAAGGGAACACCAGCAAAAAA
>Ga0209756_1002263_pt1 | contig 16800 bp, 19 predicted proteins | sample ETNvirenome_6_85_FD_184071 | JGI IMG/M metagenome (GOLD analysis project Ga0209756, IMG submission 184071) | Marine viral communities from the Pacific Ocean - ETNP_6_85 (SPAdes) (version 3) | ecosystem: Environmental > Aquatic > Marine > Oceanic | place: Pacific Ocean | collected 2013-06-19
CGTCCGTCGCGACGGACGATCTTAGGCTGCTCTTCATTCTTATCATTACCAATGATGTACCCCAGTACCTTAATCTCGATATTCGTTTGAAATTTTCTCTCTTCTGTCGTAAGGTTGGTTAAGTTATTGTTGACACCATATGCCTCTTGTATGAATGCCTCATAACCATGGCCATCATGCTTAATTTTTACCAAATTAATGCCGCCCGGTTGGGTGATAAAAGGTGAGATCATTTCATTTATTTGTTGCTGGTATTCAGCATATAGTGTAACTTTGTATGAAACTTCAATATACACTGGGATTGGTATTGTTATCGTCTCGTATACCGTCTTATTGGCAGTCCGATCCCTCATGTTTTTTTGATTGTAGTTTCTCTTTGCTCTGGCGTTTTGAAAATTTTGTGTCTTGTCCTGCTTGATCACCCTTGCAATAGTAATAACACCCCCCTTAGCATCGCTCACTTCAGGTACTGCTGCATATAAAGCGCCTTTTCTAGCTAAATTTTTGTTTATATTGGCTCTTTCAATGGTAATTACTGGTTTAATTAGGGTGCCAGAAGAGTCCCTCAAGTCTTTATTATCTTTGACTTGGAAAGACCTCTCTGCTGACGTCCAGATAACCGGTACCTTTTTAAATCCCTCATTTGTGTCGCATGCGATTTTCAGATCATTTATGAAAGTTGTCAATGCAGTATCAATAGTCTCCATAGTAGAAGGCATAAAATACTCTTCCTTAACTTTACTTTCATCATGTACTGACCTGCTGTCTATATTAAGTGGCATCGAAAAGTCCCTTTCTCGCTTTTACGCATTTAGCTGATATTTCCATTCTATGATCGATCTGGCCAAACAACTGGCTAGGTTCCGAGAGTGATACGATTTCGTAATATATGCTACCATACAAAACGAAGTCTCCCTCACGAACAAAAAGATCTTGATCTTCTGTCAACCTCCTCTTGTGGAAGTGAACAGTTAACTCTGATTTTTTATCAACACCAAAGCTAGTCTCGGTACTCGTCTCCAGCCCTTCGAAGTTTACCAAAGCGTATACCCTTACTGGTGGTAAAAACGTCTTCTTAATTGCCTCGCCATATACAGGATGATAATCAGTGTGATCGATACTTATGGGATAATATAATACTTGCTGGCCAATAACTCTCTCAATAAGCTCATCGTTGACCTGCTTAACAAGATTACGCTCCTTTTCCCCCAAGAACATAGGAGGAGGAGGTTGGCTCGGTTGAGACCAATTATTGTCGTCATGGCTCATTTATGTTACCCCACAAATATTGTCATTGGCACGTGCTGCTGAACTTTGCTAGCTGCTTCCATCTTGGATGCTTCTTCTTGTGCGAGTTTACCATAGGTCAGTTCATCCAGAACTGTCTTGAGTTCTTCTCTCAACTTGTCTTGCTCGTCCTTACTCTGGGCTAACAGCTCGCTATGATTAAGGACGACCGATTCTCCGGGTATTGGCATGGTTTGGAACTTGCCACGTACTTGACCTAACATCTCCTTGCAGAGGGCTAAACAAAATCTTCGAATCCATTGCTTACCAATAGAATTTATATTTTCATATGGTATGTTAGCAAACGGAAGGGTATTCATATTGTTGATGCCTCTGGCGCCGTTCTCTCTATCTTCGTCTTCCTCCCATGGGTCAGTAGCTACATAAAACTGAACCCATAGTCTATCCGGATGGTGAGATGTAGGGGTAGGAAAAACTCTTATTTTATTGTTGTTCAGCTCATAAGAATAGTGAGACAATCGTGTATATACAGAATCATCAAAGGCCATGGCCTGCATCTTATTTTGCCAAGCAGGAATCAGTTCAAAGGTTGAATTATCAGCCCATTGGCCATAGTTGTGAAGGTTACCAACAACACTTAGTCCCCCGTAATACCCAAAGAACCTCCACATTGTGGCCGGTGTTTTATAGAAAACTTTTTTAATGCTAATCTTCTTATTTCCGACTTTATTATAATAGGGGGCTTGGTCGTCGTTTGATGCGGATACTGCAATTATCTGCTGTAAATCATAATCTTGCTGACTGGCTGATAGTGAGAAAGATGCCGAGTATAGCGTCTCGCCGCCGCCTGCGCCGGCTTCCTCGGCGGTGCCGAAGGCTATCCTCTTGGAGTATTGAAAATTAAATCGCGGATACTTTAAAGCAACATGTGTACCGGCCAAGCTGGAAGATAGTGTGCCGGCCTGAAGTTCTCCATCCTGATCAAAGGTACCGGTTGTATGGCCAAGATAATCAGACATAACGTTCTTTGCCTGATGGATATTGACGATGTAAGAATATTCCAGCACAGCCTCTTCATATGCGGCATACACCTGATACTCTGTTAATTCTATGTCAAGTACATCACCACCTAGTTTCTTATAAACATAGGCCACTTGATCCACGGCTCCGGAAACAAATTCGAATGAATGCTGGTTTCCAGGTGCGCCGGCATATATACCAAAAGGTAAGGGGTTAAGTGTTGAATTTACGTGTGCGTGGGCGCCCGTAACTGGCAGTATTATCGCACTAATGGCACTAGCAGGCGTTAAAGTTGGTACTGACATTCAGTGTTTTCCTCCGGAGTCTAACATAAATAGTTTCTCACAAACAAAAACCCTCGCCTACAAAGAGACGAGGGTTTTTTGTGAATCAATAATTATAAATTACTGATTAGCCCATGAGGTCTTTGACAACAACAAGGCCGTACATATCAGGCCGCACCATCTTCTTGGCGTATCGGGTCATGACGCCCTTACGAGGTACGAAGTCCTCGACACCGAAGATTGTTGGGGTTACCTGGAGAGGTACATAAGGTGCGTACACATATCCACTCTCAAGGAAGCTATTGCCCTTGCGACCTACAAGAACAACGTTTCGCAGGAAGTAAGGATCAACGTAAATGTCCCACTTCTTGGAAAGTGCGCCAACCTTGACAGCGCCTGCGCTACCAACGTCAGAATCAACAGTTACGCTAGCGCGGAAACCGGCTGTGAACTCAAGAATGTTAGCAACCTCTGGGCCACAAACAATAAAGTTCGCACCGCCTCGCAGCGTTTTACGATGAATCTGAGCCGAGATATCGTTGATCGTCTCAACGAGAGTCTCGTACCACTCACTAACAGTACCAGTAAAGTCAGCTCCGAGAAGCGACTCATTAGAGAACGTACTAATATCCGTGCCAGTTGAACGGTCGATGAATCGGCCCGGTCTACGGGACCAGTAGTACTTGCCAGCCGAAGCGCGTTGGACGAGATCGTTAAGAATCTCTTGGTCGATCTCAAGAGCAATCTGCTCAGAAAGAATGCTAGTAAGCTCAACCTCGGCATCGAGGTTGTGATAAGCATTAAGATCTTGAGCTAACTCTGGGGTCCACTTAGCTTTGAGCTTCTTGGTGACCGCTGTGACAGCAACACTATCAACGTTGATATCGATCTCGGGGATAATATCACGCTCGATACTGTCAAAGGTATTTCCTTCTGAATTACCTGCACCTTCAAGTCCCCAATTGGTTCCACCCTGAACGGCACCGACAGCGCCGGCGGTCTCAAAGGTGTCAGCCGTAGGATAAGTAACAGAAGCTGAAGCAATGTCACCTGCATCCAGGAGAGTTGAACTAGTACTCTTGAAGAATAAGTGAATATTACCGCTGTCATCTTTACGAGTCAAGCGACGAATCTGGGTCTCAGTCGACCCGGAGGTCCAGGCGCCGGAGATTGCGATAAGATTATCCAAGTTCAAGTCAGACGGAACTGCAGAAAAAGAAACAGCTTTCTCAATAACATAGTTGGTTGTAAGAGCCAACACGTCTGGGTCGTAGCGAAGTGCTTTCTTCTGAGCATCTGTCAGAGAAGTCATAAGAGTTGCAGTGCTAATATCAATAGACTCATTGTTCATAGCAGTTGCATTGTGCCCAATGAGGCCCAATAAGGTTGAACCAGTTGGTGAACTGTAACCGGACTGGAGGTTGTAGAAACCTCCGCCATCTTCGGTGAGGTCAGAGACACCACCGGTGATTGCTTGGCCAACAACACCACCACCATATACAGACTCGGTAGATGCAACGCCACCGCGCAGACCTGACGTGTCGCCGTCGCCACCATCATGGCTACCATCGGCATACTTGAAGTCCAGGAAAAAGATGAGCCCACTAGGCAGACTCATCGGCTGAACGCTTACGAGCTTGTTGGCAACCAAGCCACCGAAGACGCGTCGTACAATTGGAAAGGCAACAGCTGCGAAACCTTCAACATCGCCACCAGCCATCGAGGAAGCTTCACGGAGAAGCTCCTTAGCTTGGTTTTCGAGAAGAACAGCCATACCTTGTCGGCTTTGGTCTTCGAGACCCTCCAGAAGACCGGTCTTTTCCCATTTATCGAGAAGAGCGGCACCTTCCTTAGCGAGGTCGCGATTAACAATACCTTCAGTAAGTTTTTGTAGAACAGACATTAATTATCACCTCCTTTAGTGTTTTTGAATTCCAGCTAAACGCTGCATTCGTTCTACTGCAGGGTCAAAAGTTTTCATCTCCTGCATATTATTATGATAGATCAGTCGAGAAGATTTTCTCTCCACAGCTTCGTCCAGTGATTTCGGCCTTCTCCTATTAGGAGCGCTCTGCACTGTACTTTTAAGCGTCTTGAAAATAACTTTCGCTTCTTCTATCGTACCAGCATCACTAATCGACTCGACAATTGTATTTTTTTGTCGCTCATTCAAGGAGGCAATAGCTAATGTTTGGTTTGTGTAAATCAACTTTGCGTTAGATAAAGAAACTTCATCTAACTTTTCTTTAAGTTGCAAAATAATCCTCTTCAGTTTTGAATTATCTGCGTCGAGCTTTTCAACATTCTCTTTAAGCTCTTTTTCTTTTTCTTCTTTCGCGGCCATCTCAGCCTTAAAGCGCAAGATCTCATGATCTTCCTCGATCTTGGCAGTGTTTGACCCAGTTGAGCCGTTAGGAGTTAACTCATGATCAAATACCAACTCTTCGATCAAGTCTTTAATTGTATCTGCGTCGATGCTAACTTCTTCTTCCTCTTCCACGTTCTCAGCTAGATTTCGAAGCTCTTGCTCATCTTCAACCTCCAAAGCAATTTCCTCTCTAGAGCGAACCTCGGATGCTTCCGGTTCATCGGACAAATCAAAATTTAAATCAATTTCAACGATTTCATCATCAGCAGCTGATGCATCTACTGCTAGGTCCAAATCCTGAACCACTTGGTCGGATTCTTCAGAGCCTCCTTCTGCTTCGAGATCTTGGTCAAAAACTGCTTCTTGCTCGTCTTGCTCCAGAAGAGATTCAACTGCCTCTTTTATCTCGTGAGAATATTTTTCTAAAATTTCAGCTTCTGCATTCTTAACAGCCGCTTCCTTCAAAGCATTTGCATCAATAATAGCTTGTTCTAGCATCGAAGACATTTTATTAACTCCTATAAAAAATTATTAGTCTAAATAAATAGTATTTGCAACTTCAAAAAGCCCTTTAGCCAACACCCGAAGATCCAGACCAGTTCGGATGAGTACCATTACCTTCTAGAGAAGAGGTCGGAATCATAGTTAAACCAGCAGCAATTTGGGCCGAACCATGGTCGGTGTTGTCGTCGCAAAGAAGAAAGATATCTTTTACCCGGACATCCAGCCGAATACGCTGGCGCGCTCCGGAGCCGTTTTCGGCGCCATGTGATGCTGACGGCAGCACAATGTATGACAACTCGGGTACATCGCCCACAACTGTTGGTCCCAACACTCCATTTGAAGAGAAGCCTACCCTCAGATTAGACCCAGTGGAAGTATTCTCGACAATAACCCATTGAGAGATATACGGAAAAGTAACTTGATAAGGCGTGCCGTCGCTCTTTGGGATTAAATCTGTTACACTGGCACTCATGTATGGTATACCGCTTACTTGATATGCACCTACACTACCCAGACCAGCACGGTACTTAAAGTTTTTAGGATCATAACTCATTTATCTTTTCCTCTCTTCTTCTAAAAGTTTTTTTCTATTTTGCTCATTAAGTCTTTTAACTCTGAGCTTTTTCTTATGACGAACAACGGAGGGTTTTTCATAGAATCTTTTCTCAAGAACTTTTTCCATGATCTTCTCTTTTTTGCACTTCTTAAGAAAGCGTCTGATCGCTCTCTCAATCGGTTCTCCACGTTTTACATAAGTCTCTACATTAATTGGCTTTCCCATTTTTACACCATCTCTTTCCATTTTGAACTAAAAAATGCACTTATATCCACGCCCGGGTCGGTTGGAGCATAAGCGTCCAGGGGTGAGGATGCAGGCGCTGTTGACCCGGGGGATCCCCCTTTCCGCATCGGCTCAGTGCCCTCGAAAAGATTAACCCCATTAAAAGAATCTCGACCAATTGCATCCAGCATTTTCTGCTTGGTCTCCTTCAATTTACCTTTAGCTTTTTGTTCTAGCTCCACCCTAGGCTTGGTATCTAAGTTTTCCTGTACCATTGTTGGAATATTTGTTTCTTCAGGTCGAGGGGCCGCGGCACTTTTCATTACCTCGCTTATTAAGCCAGAAAGAGCACCCTCTTCAAAAATAACTTCCTTTATGCACTCTTTGATGAGAGGCTTAAGAACTTTTTTTAATTCATTTTTTTTCATAATTAATAATATTATCTATCAAATAGTTGATTTTATCTTCCTTGGATGAAAAGCCTCCCTCTTTGTGCTCCTTCAGCATGAAGGCATCAGGGGTTGATGGTTCTGAAACCATGTCAAAACAGATAAGCTGGAGGTCTGGTTCAACTATTGTTCGGCCATGCTGTTGTTTTACCGAGCCGAGGGCCCTTGAGGAAATACCCATCTTCACACCGGACTCAACGAGTGATTTAAGAATGTTCCCTGATGGAGTGGGTAGGATCTCAATCTTGCCCATAACCTTTTTGCCGTCCCACCAGATGTCGGTGACGATGTGGGAAACATTCTGAAGGTTCACTACTGAACTATCAGGATGGTCTAATTCCCCCATGGCTCGGCGGTCCTCAACCATATCTTGATATCTTTCAATCTCGCGCCTCAGAATATCCACCGGATACTCTCGGCCATTTCCATTTTTGCGATCAGCTTCTTGGAGTTTACCGGTCAGGATAACACACCCTTCCTTGACCCTTCTCTTCTCGTCTTCGGTTAGGAAGTCTTGGCAGATGCCGCCTTCGCAAAGCTCAAAGTACTCTCTTATAAGATATTTATTCTGATTACTCATTTAAGTTCTCCATGCCACGCTCGCCGTGGCGTGAGCATGCAGCCATTTCTGCAACGACGCACAGGTTGTAGTTTCCAGATCTTATTCATTTTCTTTATTAACCCCCATTTGAAAACCACTATCTGCTATGATCATGGTCATTATATAAGAAGTGCCCGAAGCTAACCAACTTAAAATAAAAAGATTGGCTAGATTATAGTCAAAGGTAAATAGTTCTGTACACCCATTTATTCCAAACAAAAAAGTGCCAGTCCAGAACCCAACGCACATTGGGCAGTGAAAAAAGCCTTTAAAGATTTCCTTTGATGGCCTTATGGTATCAAAGATCTTACCATAAACTAAGATCTGGGTTAAACCATATGCGGTGAGAATAAAATATACAAGATCCATTTTTCCTCTTATTCGAACCGGTATATTGAAGATATACCATATGGGCTATAAATATAGCCCGGGCGTATTGATCCTTTGTTTCCGGACTGGGGAACCTCGCCCAACTCGGTTGAATTATATTCAGAAGGATTGGTTAAGGAATCCTCAAAATCCTTTTCATACTGGTCTAGGTTCTTCAAGAAACCTATTTCCTGTTGTAAAAACTTATACAACGAATATAAAACTATATTGAGAACATTGTGATCATCTGAGCCTGGGTATATAGCTTCCATTGACCCATGAACTGACCCTACTTGAACTGTCTTCGGATCCACCAGACCAGAACGACCTAAGTGTTTAAAGAAATTGTCTTGAATATAATAGGTTGTATCTGTGATCTCCTCTTTTGGAAATAAAGTTATCTTCCTTCTGCTGGGATCGATCACAATATCGATCTCTGGATGGTCGAAAACTAAAATTTTTCCATCGACAGTCTTCTTCGCATTCAAAGTTATTGTTACGGAAGGCAACCTAGGATCAGTACCTTCCGGATTTATTTTTACAACTAGTGCCATCTATTCTTGTATCTCTTTTATTAAACTTTGAATGTTGAGAACCTGATGTACCATGCCATCATCTACTTTTTGAGCTTTGAACTCTTTGATAATATTGCCAACCTTCTTGAGGTTTTGATGTAGATCTTCGTTCACGATCATTTCTGGGTCGCTTAATAGTTCGTCTACCTTCTTAGCCAATCTCTGAACTTCCTCGTTCATAAAAATCTTCAATTCTAAGCCGTTATCTGAAAAAGAAGTAATATATTTACTGAATAGCGCCTTTTGCTCCTCCAGGAGTTTATCTCCATACTCTTCATTGAATCTTTTGACAAACTTCTTAAACACTATCTTATCAACGGTTGGCATTGACGACTCGTCGGTCATTTCGTCGGAAATAATATTGTCAATGATTTTTGATTCTAAGAGAACTCTAGATTTAATCGGCCCTTTCTCATTAAAAATTTGCTGAATGGATGCCAAGCTTTTATAATTGGGGACAAAGATGGAATATGCATCCTTAGAGATAAGTTTATTTATTTTATCAATAAGCTTAGACTGCTCGTTAAACAATTTTTTCTTGTTGATACCTAGATACGTACGCTTTGCTTCATATAAAAGCTTTTCGGCTAAAATCCTATCGAGACCTTGCTTGTCTAGGACGGCACGATAAGCATCCAATTCTTTACGTAACAGGGTACCTTTTCTAAAATGTTCCTTTATTATTTCAATGGCTATTTTCTTTTTTTTGCCATCGCCCTCAAGGACACTTTTTGTAATGTGTCGCACTAGCACCTCGTATAAAAAGGCAGTATTACGTTTTTTGTTATGCTTAAGCCTCATCTTTTTGCTCCATTTGAGAAATCAGATTGTCTACCTCAACACTAATCCTAAGTAGTTCTTCCTCTTCGTTATTATAGATAGTATCTTTATTTTCTGTTAATCCAATGGCTACCTGATGTCCGGGAACAATAGCACGCATTGTTGTGCCAATCTTTTCGGGTGCCGTATTTTTCCTTAGATTTTTACGACGAGGGCCGGATGTAGTGCGGCCGTCGTCGGTCTTTGGTATATACCACTTGTCGTTCGAATCTTCAGTTGTCGTTTGGGTGACTTTTCCAAAAGCATTCTTCTTGACCCTTTTTGTAGGTTCGTCTCTCTTGCCTGCGGGCTCAGCCAGGATAACGTCATCGGGGCGGTCCTCGTCACCAGGGGTGCCTTCTTCTGAAGTTTCTTCGTCGGTGTCTATGATCGGCTCTTCATCTGGGATTTCTTCGAAATCATCGCCCAGGATTGTGCTGCCGGCGCTTTCTTGACCAACTGCCTCAGAGGCATTCTCAAGCGTAGCTTCAAACTTCCTATCAAAGAACATTTCCCTCTGATTTTTTACAATTTCTTCATCAGAGAGGTTAAAGATATTTTTCGATACCCAGTTTCTACTAAAGTATCCTTCTGTTGCAGCTGATGCGATCTCAAACTTAAGTCGCCAGTGTTCTAGCTCCTGCATACTGGCGATCTTAGATGGGTTGCCTAGACTTAGCTTAAAAGACACCAAGTCCTTTGCGCGGTACCCTAGAATATAAAGATGTACAATACCAATCTTTTCAAGCTCTGTAACAACAGAACGCTGAAGTCTCTGAATTGTTCTGGCAAAACGAATGTCTTTTTGTGCCAAATTATTTTTATCTTCCATCGACTCAGAAGAATTAGATATATAAGCCGCTGGAATCTTTAAGGCTGAAAATAATTTATCTCTCAGATATTTAACATCTTCCACATCGCCAGTATAGGAGCCTCCTGCCAATGTTTCAATCTTGGAACTTGCGCCGGCTCTTGTCGGAATATAATAATCCTCTTCAATGCTTAGGGGATTATAGCGGAGATCAACACGGCCGGTTTTATTATCGACAACCTGATTCCGTTTCATCTGAGTTACAACCTTTTGCATGTATTGCTCAACCTCAGCGACAGGAATATTCCCAACATCAATATAAAAAACGCGTCGTTCCGGTGATCTTACAATCCGATAAGCCATCATGGCATCTTCTAGAAGAATTAATTGGCGCCAGATTCTTCTCGCAGGGTCTAAAACTGAGGTGCCGTACGGGGCAAACTTATCATTCCCTAAGATTCGAAAATGCGCAATTTGCCAATTCTCAAAAGTCATCCCGCCAGAATTCCACTGAAACTGTACGTAGTTGGGGTTTGTCTTGTCTTGGGCCTCCAATCTTTCAAGTTCATGAGATGGCAACCCAATTGCATTTGTTACGCCACGTTCGTCATCAATGTCCAGATAGAGAAACAAATCACCAAACTTGCACATTGTGCGACACCAGCCAAACAAATTGAATTCTAGGTTCAAAACATTATTATAGAGCGTATCTAATATTGATTTTATTTCATGATTATGGCAGTCTATTTTCAATAACGAATGCAGTTCACTAGATGTGGTCATTTCGTCGGCATATATATCTATTGCGCTGGCAATCTCCGGAGTATATTCCATCTGATTAAAATCCGCATATCTCTCAGACCTGCCTTGATTAGCCAAAATTTCGGCCTGTAGGTGGTCCAGGGGGTTGTACGCAGATTTTTTAAATTGTTGACCGCTGGCTGATCTAAAACGATATTTATCGACTTGTCTGCGTGACAGATTTCTCTCTGTCTGCGTGCGATAACTAACAATCGGCCCAGATAATAACCTAGTAAGCCTTCTAAATAATTCAGATCCGGAATTGCGCGGATTTTGATTTCTTCTATTTGTATAATCCATTATTAACCTTTAATCAACCACAAGAATTCATGTTGCTGATCTATTGTATCACTTTTCTTGACACTTTTATACCCCCTTTGGCCAGGGATACTAGTATTAAAGTCGGATGTGGTCTTGAATATCGATTGTAAAGATGTTTTAGTATATTCCAGCTGTTGTTTATCCACCACCAAAGCAGTATCACGGACCCAGCACCCGATTGCGCAGGCCATTATCAAGTCATCATTATAACCACGTTGAGCCTGGGGCTTGCCATTGTTCCAAATAAAAGTTGTCATCTCGTTCAACATCCTCTTAGAATATACAGTAATTAGTTTATTTCTTACGAATTCTTCCAACTTAGCTATAATAAGAGGGCGGGTCTTGTTTGTGGTCGAAAACCCGGGCACTGCATTGTTGGCAAACTGCGCACTCACAGAGTCAATATATTCATGACTAGACTTGATTGAGTAATAGATATTTGGATATTCCTTGTCCTTGAGTTTCTCCAAAACAGAAAACCCAACGGAGTTATTTTCCACTACCATCAAGCAATTACCATACTCTTTGCCAGTATTGAAAAGAAGCTCGCTGAAAAAGTCAACAGTTATCTTTCCATGATATTCGGCCACGAGCTCCATGGTCTCCAGCTTAAAGACGTGAAAAGAGGAATAATCTTGGCCGTCTCCTCGGGCAACATCAGCAGCAATCATATATGAATTTGTATTCTGGTATTGTTCCCAAATCCATAAGTTTCTATCAACTCCAGTTCGATACCGTGGGTCACAAAGATTTTCTGTTACTCTCTCTATGTCCTCTGATGTAAAAACAGTTTCTCCAGATGTATTAAAATTGCACTCAAGCTCTTGAGCAATTTGACGTCTAGACATATTTCTGGTCTCTTTTCTAAACCACTCCATGTCGCGATCCGGATGAGTTTCCCACAGAAGCTTTGTATTATAAAAGTCGTTGTCTCCAGCTTCGCTCTCTACATATGTCTTATGAAACCAATTTCCCACACCATTTGGAGTTGATAAAACAATGCATCGACCTCCAGTAGATAACGTGGGGTATAAGCCAGTCCAAAGATCACCCATGCCTTCAATGTGGGCGGCCTCATCAACAACCAGGAGAGACAGTGCTTCTGAACGGCCAGCATCTCCGGAGGTAGAGATGGCCTTAATGGACGATCCATTTGAGAGTTCAAAGCTAGTACGATTATCAATTGTAATATCTGCCACCTTTATCCATAGAGGCAGATTTTTCATAATACTTTTAACCTTCTTAACAAGATTTGAAGCTGTACCAAACTTAGTTGCCATAACAACAATATTCTTATCACGATAAAAAAGCATTAGCCACGAAATATATGCAGCAGATATTGTAGATATACCTAACTGGCGCGCCTTCAAAATGATATTGAAACGATAATCATTAAAGTCATCTAAAAGTTGACTTTGAAAATCATAGGTTTTAAATGGAACTAGGCCCCGGATTGGGTGAGATATCTTTGCGTAGTTATTTATGAAATATTTGGGATCTTTCCCTGCTTTGACAATTTCTCGTATTGTTTCTTTTTTTGTTAGCATATCTCATTTTAGGACATATAATTTGGATGCAGGCGATCTTCTGGCATATTTGATCTTAAATCAACTACAAAGGCATTTTGGATCTTATCAAAAACCAGCTCCATAACCTCCTCCAGTTCTGCATCTGAAAAGCGGCCGCCAATGCCACCTGGGCCCTGGGAGGCTTGTTCTGCGAAGTGCCTAGATATTTCTCTAATCTGCTCAACGCTATAGGCAGAAAGCATTTCCATGATTACAGCATCAGACAACTGCTCGAAAAGGTTCTCAAACTCGCCGCGCATTTCCTGATTTGCAGTCACATTATCAAATGGTTCAGCAATGGTTGCTCCAGTGTTAAACTGGCCGTCTTCCAAAAGCCTTTCTACCTCTTCTACTATAAGTTTGTAAAATTCTTTTTTATTCATCGCTAAACTTTCCTGAAATCCATGTTCGAATAGATTCCTTTAGTTGATCTTCTGAGGATGAGCCGTTTTCTGCAACATCACCTAGCCCGCCGATCTTATAACTGCAATTGGCAGTAACCCAGCATCGGATCTTACTCATATACTCTAAGTGTGCGGTGGGCTCGCCCTCCATCGTAAGACTAAGCTTGTTGCCGGTAATCTTTTTATATTCTTTTTTGAGAAAGTTAGCGATATCTTGAATCATTTGTGCCACATCACTTTCAAAAGTATGGCCATGGACCTGTGAGATATCAACCTCTGCGTGATAACTGATAATCAGCATAGGGCCACTAAACCTTACCTTAAACCCATCCATGACTCGTTTGTCGAGAATTGGATCACCCTCTTCCCTTTTCAAACCAATCTTAACTGGCTCTCCATCAGCATCAAGTGCACCATCATAGGTATTTGACACTACTTGCGAGATACCACGAATAATTTCTAATGTTGTTGCCATAATTTAGTTTTCCTTTTATCTACTCGGGTCGCCAACCAGACTCCCAACGTTTCTCCCTATCCTCAACCCACTCAACATAGCACGTAAAACAACAATCATATTTGTTCATATATAGATCGTCTTTTTTGTCAAACGAATAGGTCTCACAAACTGGACAAACCCTTTCTGAGTCTTTACTAAGTAGTTTTTTAGAAATTAAAAAGCCATCAACTTCAACTTTGTCCTTGGCTTCCTCGATTGAACGTTGTTTTTTGTGAAGTTTCTTTATCTGATCAAGATATTCTTGTTCTTTCTCGTCAGTCCAGCCGGCCTTTGGGTTTTGAATTGCTTCTTCACCATATTTCTGTGCTATGGCCTTTTCTACCTTAGCAATATAATTTAAATCTTTTTTTGTCATTCCGCTGATGTGGTCTTTTTTCTTACTTCGACCCAAACAAAGTCGCCATCCTCAACAGGTGATCTAACCAAGCCCCACATCCAACCTAAGTTCTTGTTTTTTTTCCTTATCCAGAAATAGTCGCCAGAGAGGCCGTATCTAGCATGATCTGGGTCTGGGGTGAACTCGGCTTCGATAACCCCATCCTCGACGGCTTGTAGATAATCATCCAGGAGCACAGAGGCTCTCTCGTACGTATCCGGTTTTAAGTCAGCATCTGTTGGGCGTGTAAAACCAAATAAAGGCTGGCCCGTTTGAAAAACAACTCTAGCTATCTTATATCCTATCGACCTTCTTTCACACTTATAATTCATTTTACACTCCTAAAAAATATTAAGTAAAGCTTTTTTGATTATGCAAGAAATATCCCGGGCTAGTAAAAGTTGCGCTGCGGTCATGCGTCTTTTGTATGCAAAACCCTTCTACTGTGCCATCTGGTGCGCGCATAATTTTTCGTGTATATACGCCGGCGCATTGTGTCATCTGCCTCCAGTACCCCATTGCAGTGTGTGGGGTCGAGTTCTGGAACACGTGGAGAGGCAATAATACCTGGGTGCCGTCGCCGGCTCGAAATGCATTATAATCTGTAGTAAACTCGTCAGCGATTTCATCGCTAAAATGTTTCAAAGTTTGAAGTTGCACCCAAGCAAGCGAACCACTGTCCCAGCAAAAATGCCTATTACCGTAACCATCGTTAGTTGCCGTGTTGCTTCCGGGCCAGAAGCGGACGTCAGAAGACGCGTCGATATCAGTTGGTGGATCGTTTGATGTTCGGAAAGGTGTGTATCCACTGGAACCTACATCAGAGCCCTGAGCTATCCCGAACATTCTACCAGGAGACCCATGAGAAGCAGTCGTTGAGTACGGAACAAACACGGCGCCGGCCATAAACAAGCCAACTTCATTTTTATTGTAGCTTCCAAAGTCTTCGCTAAATTGGCCGTAAAGCATTTCTGCATTTTCAATTAGAAAAACGCCGCCCCCACCACCTTTTAGCTGGTGTGACCCGTTGGCAGATGCATGGGCACTCATCCAGCCAGAAAATCTAGCTCTTACGGGGTATATTGCGCCGCCTCCGATGCCGTGTCTCCAGTCTCCGGGGGCGGGTCCTCCTGAGCCGTCGAGGGAGCCTGTGGCGATATAATTCTCGTGACCAGTACACTCACCAGCAAAAGGTGCTATACCGACATAAAGCATTGGATCGTAGGAGGTCCATGTAGCAGTTGTGCAATTGGTGGCCATGTCGCTAACATGCGGGCCCTCGGTTTGACTAGTTGCATCCCCAGTTATAAAAACAATCCTCATATCTGTATAACTAGCGGTGGTTGAAGTAGGAGCGACTATCAATGAAGGATAGCTGCTACTACCAATCGCATCATTAACCACTTTCCAGTATGAGGCAGAAACCACAGACTGTGATATAGCAGTCAAAATATTTACTGGGTGGCTTCCTGCACTGTCGTTTGTAAATGAACGAATATCTCCCATTTTCCAATATAGTTGTGGTAATTGTGCCATTGTTTGTAACTCCCTCGGTCTAAATTAGCTCTCGGCTATGCATTGCGAATATCAACTTTCAGCGCTGCTGTCACTAGCATTTATACTTGCAAGTGTTGCAACTGGTTCGCCATCGGCGTCGTCGGACCCAGAAACAGTCAGGCCTGAGCCCTCCAGCATCCTCCAGTACCCCTGTATATCGGAGCCTGAAACATCAGTTGCTGGGACGCCGTCTCCAGAGTTATATAGAGTGGTAACATCAGCGCTATTTAAATAAACATCCCAAAAGCACACTTCAGTTATGTTACCAACCCAGCCTCGGTCAAGGGCTCCATCGGGATCTCGGTAACTGTCTCTAAGACCAATTGTAAATGATCCAGAGGTATCCACGGTATAGCTATCGACAGCATGCTTGTTGGACTGTAATGTACCGTTGATCCACATTTTGCCATCCTTATTTCCTTCAGAATCGGGGTCCGACTGTGCACAAACAATATGATACCATGTGTCCGTAGTAAGCGCGCTCGGGCTATTTGTTGCCTTCCACTCGCTGGTTGCGCCGTCTGTTATATTCCAATATGGTTGTTGGTTGTTATATACATAAAAAGAAGATCCATTGGCGTAACCGCCAGCCCCCATGCACCACACAGTACGATTATGAGAATCGCCGCCAGTTTTTTTAACCCAAGCTTGAATAGTAAAACTCATCGCCTGATTGATTGCTGCTACGTGCGGAATATCTAAAAAACCAAAGGCAGCATTATCGTTGGTAGTATCATACTCTGTTTGAGGAAAATAGATACTTCCGCCGGCGGTGGCATTTGGAACTTCAGTGGACCACTCCGGGAGACCGGGCTGTACCCGTACTGTTCTAACTACCCCCTCCTCGTCTTCAGTTGTAGTCGTCGCGGCTGGTATTGCGACAGTCATTATCTTTTTAAGAGCCACTTGATCCCTCCCCATTATTAACGGCATACTCTGAGTTCCTCATCTTTTCACTTAACTAGTTTCTAGTCAGAAAGAGCGTCTGAAGCCACGTACAACACCCCCAGACACATAACAATGCCGGACAAAAAACCGCCGGCATACCACCACATTGAATAATCCTTCTTATCTACCGCAATTTCTCTTAAAACCTTAATTTCCTCATCTTTGATTTCAAGAATGCTATCATACTTAAATTGCAAGCCATCAAAACTTGCCTGTAAGCTGTCATACTTAAGTCCCCATTCCGCGTCTTTCCTCTTTCCTAAATAGTCTAATTCTAGCTTAAAACGCTCAGTATCTGCCTCTACTTTTGCTGTCATCTTTGAAAACGCCCAGGCATCGAGCAGAATACCACCAAATGGGACGCGTTCTCCTTTCTCAACATTAGTAATTTTTGCGGTAGGGACTGGTTCGTCTTGCGCAGGGGCCGATGCGGGACTCGCTGTAGCGATTGCGATAAGGAATACTGAAATTATTTTTTT
>Ga0209756_1002270_pt1 | contig 16765 bp, 15 predicted proteins | sample ETNvirenome_6_85_FD_184071 | JGI IMG/M metagenome (GOLD analysis project Ga0209756, IMG submission 184071) | Marine viral communities from the Pacific Ocean - ETNP_6_85 (SPAdes) (version 3) | ecosystem: Environmental > Aquatic > Marine > Oceanic | place: Pacific Ocean | collected 2013-06-19
GACGCTGAAGCTGAAGAGCCAGAAGTTGAAGAACGAGAACGAAGACCTTGGAGATATGGTACAAGGGGCAGACGTTGAGAGTTCTAGTCCTTCTTTTCTTTTCTCTAAGTGCCTACGGTGCAAGCACGAGTGACCCTGATGTTTACATCTATGAAAGTGGGCAAGCGTTAATTGATTTAACCGGAATGTCAGGTACAACCAACATGAATGCCTGTGATGACTGTATCTCTGTCTGGAGTCCTAACTTTGGTTTTGATTTTGATTTTTACGGCACTACCTATACTCGTGCCAAGATGTCTACTAATGGCTGTGTGAGCTTTACTGGGCTAAATTGTTCTGATTACACACCGCAACCGCTGCCCTATAGAGATAAAACGCTATACCCTTTTTGGACTGATTTGATTCGCAATAACAGTTCTAAGATGCTGTTTAAATCGTTTAACGATTACGTTGTGTTCGGTTGGTACGGCATGAAGGAATATCAGTGGCCTAACCACAGGGGGAACAACAACTTTGAGGCTATTCTTTGGGCTAATGACAGCTACGAATATCGCTACGGTGCGTTAGATATTGCCCAACATGATGTATTGATTGGGGAGCAGAACACCAGTACAGAGCATCGAACTTACAGGTATTACGATAAGAGCAGCGCTTATCCTACTTGGGACTCATGGGATGCTACCTTTTCGGGTGCTGTTCTGGAAAACGGAGGAAGCCTTTACGCGGCAAGTTTCGCCAGTCAGTGCAATTCAAACGGGCTTTTTTCACCTTCATGCAGTAATTACGATGCTGCGTATTTAGAACAGCAGTGTAGTGCAAATGCCCTCTATAGCAGTGAATGCAGTGGTTATGACGCGGCCTATACCGCTCAACAGTGCAATTTGGACTCCAGCTATGACGTTTCCTGTGATGGGTACTGGGATACGATTTTGACCTCCAATGCTACGGATGATTACACGGATGTCGTAGACGGCGATGACGTAACTGATTATTACTTTGTAGATACTGATGATGACGTAGTGGATTACTCAGATACCACAGACACTACCACAATGGTATCACTGGGCTATGACGAAAACGCCCTTGGTTATGACGATGAGGATTTTTACGGTTACGACCTAGACGGCTACGATGAAGACGATACTTGGGAAGATACTATTGGTGTTGTCGCTGATGACGATCTATTTGCTGGGGATGATGTTTTCTTTGGCGATGATGCTGGAATTGATGAATTACCTTTGATTGCTGATGTGGAAGTCATTGAAATTGAAGAGATTGAAGAGGTCTTTGAGGAACCTGTTGTAGAGGAAGTGTTTGAAGAACCTATTGAAGAGGTATTTGAGGAGCCTGTTGAAGAAGTTTTTGAAGAGCCTTTCGAGGAAATCGTAGAGGTTATTGAAGAGATCGAAGAGCCTGTTGAATTAGTTGAAGAACCAGAAGAGATTATTGAAGTTGTTGAGGTAATAGAAGAGCCAATAGAAGAGATTGAAGAAGTCGAAGTTATCGAAGTTGTAGAGCTTGAAGAAGAACTGATTGAACTGGAAGAAGAGTTAGAAGAGCTAATAGAGGAAGAAGTGGAGGTAGCTGAAGTCAGGGAGCTTAACTCTCCGATTGATGTTACCGGACTGGCTTTAAACATCGTTGCAGAGTCCAGCTCGTTCACTCAGCAAAGCTCATTCACCGAAAGTAGTTCATTCACTGAAAGCTCTCAAATTGAACTGTCTTTTAGTTATGGCGGGGTAGGAATTACCACGAGTCAGCAAGTTAATACCACGGTAGACCCCAGAGCTGAGCTTTTGGAGTTGACACAATCCTCCGGTTCTTCACAGATATTCACCACGCCTCAGATTGATGCAGTGTATGGAGACTCAGGTACGGTACTTCTAGCCATGCAGGAAGTGCGAAGAGAGGAAGTGCAGGAACAGCAGCAAGCTACTCAGGAAGCCCAAAGCCAAGAACAAACGCAAAACTTTCAAATGATGGAGCAAGCTACGGACATTATTGAGATTGAAGCGGTTGAGCAGGAGCAGCAGTTCTTCCAGCAAGCTGTAGAGATAGCCGAGGAAGAAGAAGCAATGGAGCTGGAAACCACTCAAGACCTGAGTGATTCGGCCCAGCAGATACAGTTTGAGCAGGACTTTAATGATGCGATTGGCGCAGGGCAGACTATAGGGCAGTTTCTTTCTAACCAACTACCTGACTTTGGGCAGTTTGACGTTGCACCGCCGAGCGTAGAAGAGCAGCAAACGGTTCGTAGAGCGGAGAATGCTGTACAAAATATGAGTGATGCTGAGATTCAACAAGCGCAAGACTCTCAGTTGGAAGGAATGCAAGATTCGGGTGGATTTGACGATCAGAGCCTGACTATTTTTCTGATGGGCAGAGTCCAAGGGATAGAGGCTTACGATACGAATTTGGTGGATCAGCAACAGTGGTATCAGGACAGAGAAATATACGGAGGTAATGCGCCAGTAGACGGCAATGTACGGGCGTTGCAAGGGCAAGGAGCGCAGACATACCAAGACCTTGTAGGACAGCAATATGAGCGATGATAAAGCTGAAATAGAATTTGCTGGAGCAACCTTCTCAGGCAGTAAATTACTGCTTGTGATACCCCTTTTAGGTGCTATCGGTGGCAGTATGTGGGGCGGGTTTGAGGTATATCAACGACTTCTGGATGCTGAAACTGCCATTACGGAGTACGTTAGCCCTGATTTCTCTAGCTATGACGAGGCGCTGGCAGTGCTTCAGTCACGGCTTACAGATCAAGACCGGATACTCGATACGGTTGAAGAATCATTACGGGCAGAAACCGAAGGTGTTGAGAACCAGCTTGAAAGAATACTGAGTAATATCAATGACCAGATAGACACCATTGAAGCAGATGTTCGCCAAACAGAGTCTATAGCCAGAATTGCAGAGGATGCAGTGGCAGAAACCACTAGAGAGCTGCGTGATGATGTATATGGGCTTGAAGAGAGGGTAAATGACACGCTCAGGGAAGTTGATGCAGACCTTCGTGAAATACGAGAAGAGCTGGAAAACAGGATTCAGCAAATTTTAGACAATCCTTTAAACGACAGTCAGTGAGTAAAAATGGATTATCAGGTTATGTTTAATATTGCGGTGGTAACGGTGGCGTTTTTTGGCGGCTGGATGGTCAATCGTGTATTTGTCCTGTTAGATCGGCTCGAAGAGGACATCAAGCTTGTGCCTGAGAAGTACATTGCCAAGGACGATTACCGCGAAGACATCAGGGATATTAAAGAGATGTTAGGGGCAATATTTAAAAGACTAGAAAATAAGGCAGATAAATGAAAGTTGATTCACACTTATTAGAAACTGCGTGTAGATGGGCAGAGAAGGCTTACAAGGATAAAAACGGTGCTGCGATAAAGATTGAGAGTAAATGGACTTCGACTACCGCTTACATCGTGAAGCAGCCTGAGCTTACCATTATTGCTTTTAGAGGAACGCAAGAGCTACGGGACTGGCTATTTAATTTAAGTGCTATTCCTATTCCCTACGCTGGACGTTTGTGTCATTCGGGTTTTGTGGCTGCTCATGCGTCTGTATGGGGCAAGATCAAGAAACATCTTGATGTAAATAAGCGAACTCTGATTTGTGGTCATAGCTTGGGTGGCGCTCTTGCTGAGTTGTCAGCAGCAAAGCTTCACAAGAAACACAAGAACTTATCCTTAATCACTTTTGGTAAGCCCAACACTTTCTTTAAAGGCTTTAAGCGGCCTATGGGTTTAGAAAACCAAGTGTCTATTGTGTCAGGAAGTGACTTGGTAGCCCGAATTCCAAGACTTTGTTATGGCCCTAGCATGAGCCAAAGTATCTTGTATTTTTCTAACACAGGGGATGACTTTATTAACCCTCCTGTAGAGCTTAAAAAGCGCGACTTTATGAAAGCCAAGAAAGAGGCTATTTCCGACCATTTTATGCCGGGGTATAAAGAAAGATTAACGAAGTATCTAGTGGGTAGACACAGGAGAAAAAGGGGAAATGATTAAGAGAACAAGCTTGCTGTTTTTGGTGCTGCTGACAAGTTGCTCAGTAAGTGAAGAGATGATCGCGAACAAGCAATTATACTGCTCTGAACTTTACAAAGGAATCCGTGCAGTGGGCAGAGTTGCTACAGAAGTAACTACAGGTATAGCGATACCGGATGCTTGTGACACCATTGACGAGATTGTGGCGGAGGAAAATGCTGACGCAACCGACAAAAGTGATTCGGAATCTTGAGGCGTTGATAAAGTTATGGTTGATTGTGTATGAAACTTAAAGGTTTATTGGGGGCATTAGCTCCTACGCTGGTTAAAACAGTAGCTAGTAGTAATCCTATCGCTGGAATGGCAGTCAAATTAGCAGCTAGAAAGCTGGGAATGCCAGAGACATCAACCATAGAACAAATAGAAGAAGTGGTTGAGAACGAGCCGGAAAAAGCAGAAATCTTGCAAGACGCAGAACTAGAGATAAAAAAGCTCACTGCGAATATCGAGGGGTTTAGACTTGAGACAGAGGATAGGCAGGACGCAAGAGAAAAATTTGCGAAAGACCCTACGCCTAAAGTCATTGCAGTTTTGGCAATGTTGGGGTTTTTGGCTTACATTTTTATGGTTACGCTGCAAGCGCCAGAAAGCAATGACGATGCCATTGTCAACCTTGTTCTCGGTTATCTTGGGGGCTTGGTTAGCGGTATCGCCAGTTTCTACTTCGGAAGCAGTCACAATGGAAATTAAAGACATGGAAAAACTTATAGAACAGCTAAAGCGTCATGAAGGTGTTAAGACTAGGGCTTATAGGGATCAGTTCGGCACTTGGCACATTGGCGCAGGGCGAAACATACATCCTGAAGGGCAACATCAAGGGATTGGGCTGAGCATGGAAGAAATTGATTTCATGCTTTCTAATGACATTGTTAGAACCATTCAAGAATTAAGCACAGAATATGATTGGTTTAATGACTTAGAGGACGGTGCAAGGCGGGACGGAATCATCAATATGCATTTCAATCTTGGTCGGGTTCGCTTTGCCAAGTTTAAGAAGGCTATTGCCCATATGGAGAAGGGTGATCACGCGGCAGCAGCGACAGAGTTTTTAGACAGTTTGTGGGCGAAGCAGGTAAAGAATCGTAGTCTGGAAGTGACCGACATGATTAAGACTAATCAATATGTATGAATACACTTGCATCATCCGCAAAATCGTAGACGGAGACACAGTTTATGCAGACGTTGATCTGGGATTTGGCGTTACTTTGCGTGGTTCCGATGGTCGGGGCATTAATATTCGTTTGTTTGGAATTGATACACCCGAATCGCGTACACGCAATAAAGAGGAAAAAAAGTACGGATTACTCGCAAAGCAATTTGTCACTGAGTTTATACCTGTGGGCAGTAAATGCATATTACGAACCAAAGAAAAAGGTAAATACGGTAGATACTTAGGGGATTTTAAGGTCGGTAGAAAGTGGCTTTGTGCGGAGCTTTTGAGAAACCATCACGCGGTGAAATACCACGGACAAAGCAAGAAAGATATTGCAGCAGCACATATCCTTAACAGGCCAAGGGTAAAAACAGATGTTAGTTAAGTACGAATTCAAGCCGGGAATAGACAAGGAAGGCACTCAGTTAACGGCTGGGAGCGGCTGGTATGACGGAGATAAAATTCGGTTTCGTAAGGGACGGCCTGAACAGATTGGTGGCTGGGCTAAGTATTCAGCTAATGCCTTTTTGGGAGTATGTCGCTCCTTGCTTGATTGGGTTGCTCAGTCTGCTATCGATTATCTAGGCGTTGGAACCAACCTGAAGTTTTATGTAAATCTGGGTGATGGTTACAACGATGTCACTCCCATTAGAGAAACGACTGTTGCTGGCGCTGTTACTTTTGCAGCAAGCTCTGGCTCTTCCACGCTTACCGTAACTAATACCAATCACGGTGCGGTTGAAAATGATTTTGTGACTTTCTCTGGCGCTGTTTCCTTGGGTGGAAACATTACCGCTGCGGTGCTTAATCAGGAATACCAGATTGCCTCTATTACCGATGCCAACATCTACACAATTACGGCTAAAGACACCGCTGGAGCCACAGTAACCGCCAATAGCTCAGATACTGGCAATGGTGGGGCTGCTGTAGTGGGTGAATACCAGATAAACACAGGTCTTAATACCTATGTGGCCGCCTCCGGTTACGGTGCTGGAACATGGGGAAGCTCTGGCTGGGGTGGTTCTACTCCTATTGGAGCAGGCAACCAGCTTAGGCTCTGGACTCAGGATACGTTTGGTAATGACCTGATTTTCTGTGTTCGTGGTGGTGGCATCTATTACTGGGATGAAAGCGCAGGAACCGGAACCAGAGGAGTAGCTCTTGTTGACAAGTCAGGAGCAGTGAGTCCTCCAACTCTTGCGTTGCAGGTCATGGTTTCTGATACGGATCGCCACACCATTTGTTTTGGCTGTGATCCCATTGGAAGCACTACGCTTGATCCGCTGTTTGTGCGTTGGTCAGATCAGGAGAATCCGATTGATTGGACTCCGACTTCTACCAATACTGCTGGCGGGGTAACACTTACTGCTGGTTCGTACATTATCGGTGCGATCAAAACCAGACAGGAAATACTTATATTTACGAACAACAGCATTCACTCGATGAGGTTCTCAGGCTCTCCATTTACTTATGAGTTTGATGTGATAAATGAAGGCTTGTCGATGGTGTCACCGAATGCGTGTACCAACGCTGGAGACATGGTGTTTTTCATGGATCGGGGAGGTTTTTACTTCTACAACGGTTCCGTTCAACGCCTTAAATGCACAGTGTTGGATTACGTGTTTAGCAATATTAATACCGCTCAGGAGTTTAAGGTCTTTGCTGCCAGCAATGTAGATTTTTCAGAAGTGTACTGGTTCTACCCGATTGGCAGCGGGAATACAGAATGCACCAATTACGTTAGTTATAACTATCTGGAAGATTCTTGGGCAGTAGGAACTATGGACAGGGCTGCATGGATACCTGCTAACACCAGAACTTATCCGATTGCGGCAACTAACATCGTTTCAGACAACAACAATTATCTCTACAACCAAGAGAATGGCTATGACGCTGATGGCAGCGCAATGGAAGCTTATATTGAGTCTGGTGGTATCCAGATGGGCGATGGTGAGGAGTTCATGTTTGTTACTCGCATGATTCCTGACTTCTATTTTAGAGGGGCAAGCGGAAGCGCTTCAATGGCGGTAACAATGAAAGGTAAGGACTTTCCGCTAAACTCTTCAACTACGTTAGCGACCAGTACGGTTACCTCTTCTACTAACCAGTCATACATAAGAGCAAGAACCCGCGAGTCTATTATCAGGTTTGCCAGTACGGGAACAGGATACGGTTGGACTCTCGGTGATATGAGGTTTGATATCAGACCAGATGGGAGGCGCTAGTGGCACAAAAAACTAACGCAGTAGTATTACCTACGGCTAATACTGCTTATGACTTCCAAAACGAACTTACTACGCGAAGAACTCTAGAGCGTTCTTTTGCGGATGTGCAGGACGATCTTATTGCTATTAGCCAGAAGGTCGAGAAAGAAGAATCTTTGGCCTTAAAGCGGTTTCAGTTTTTGCTGATGGGAGCGTCTAATGGCTGATGCGATCAAGGTACTTGGACAGCTTGATGCAGCGGCTACCACCACAGAAACGCTTTACACTGTTCCTGATCTTAATTTAACGACAGTCAGCTCGCTTGTGGTATGTAACCGCAACGGTACAGCTCAGACATTTCGCCTAAGCGTTCATGTTGCTGGAGCTACTGCTGACGATAAGCAATACCTTTATTACGACAAAGAAGTTGCCGCTACTGACTCGCTGGCAATAATTATCGGAATGACTCTTAACCAAGCGGATGTGGTTAAAGTTTATGCGGGGGGAACTGGCATGAGCTTTAACCTTTTCGGTGTAGAAACAAGTTAGGACTACAAATATGAATATGAAGCCGCCATTAGAGAGAACGGCAAATCAATTAGCCCAACGTGGACGCTTTGGGGATACCCAGCTTGTCCACATGAATCCTGCTGAAGTGAGCGGGTTGGCAGCTATGTCACCCACAGGAGAGCTAACTATTAATCCTGACACTGGTCAGCCTGAAGCTTTTCTTCCTCTCTTAGCACCGCTCATTGGAAGCACAATTGGTACGGCTGCGTTAGGTGGTACAGCTCTGGGAATGGCGGGTGCTGGAGCGTTAGGTTCTGGCTTGGCTACATGGGCAGCTACAGGTGATCTGGAAAAAGGTTTGGTTAGCGGAATAACAGGCTTTGGAATGGGCCAAGTGCTAGGAGCAGGAGCAGATGCTGCTAATCAGGGAGTTTCTCAGGCTCTTGATGCTGTAGATGCGGCTCAAGCAGGCGTAACTCAGGCAGCGGGGAATTTAGGTACAGAAGCGGCTGTCAATTTGCCTACTGGGATGGCCGTCCCAGAAACCGCAGGGTATTTAGCGAATGCAGCACCAGCTCCTAATCCGGGCGGCAATCTGGGGCTAAACATTAGCCCCAATCAGTTAGCTCATCTTCAGGCCAAAGATGTTTTAGGCACTCGTATAGCTGAGTTAGACACAGCTCGCGCAGGGATGAGTCCTTTTCAAAGATCGTTAGGTGGCTTTACAGAACCTGAAGGTCTAGCGGCAATGGGCAAAGCTGCAATGAGTCCTCAAGCAATGTTACCGATGGCGGTAGGACTGGGAACTCAGGCCGAAATGGAACAACAGGAATACATGGATGACATGCGTAAGCAGACAGAAGCCGAAGATGCTGCCTATGCTGCTGAATGGCAGGGTGTGCTTGATAACGCGCTCGGTGTTGCTGACAGGTCATCAGGAGGACGTTACACCCCCGGCCTGAATCCTTACGGGCGTGTGTATTCTGCTTCCGGTGGACGTATCGGTATGCAGGAAGGTGGCATGACCTACGAGGACATGATTGATGATGACATCTTTTTTGCCAACAATCCTAATGCGATTCCTTACAACTCTTCTTTTGTAGATAACAGTGCGTTCAACCCCTACGGAGATACCTATGACTCTGGAGGAGGAAGCATTACCGAAGGGAATGATCCTTACACACTCCAGACTGAAGGTGACGATGTAGGTAGTGTGGTTACCAGTACCGCTGCTGACACTGCGGCTGTTCTAGCTCAGGGAGCGCATCCCGCCAATATAACCACCAGCAATGCAGGTGCTGCTGGCGAAGTAGCGAAGGGCTGGGCAAGCCAAATGAAAGGCACTATCGGGGATGTAACTACGGGAATTGACCCCGATACTAACCGTTATTTTGTGACTGCCACACCGGAGACTGGCGCTGAAAGACAGGCTCTCTTGCGCGGGATGCATAAGATAGACCCGCCAAGTGATTATCGTCATGGCTTTGAAGAAGAGTTTTCGTTCTTTGACTACACTGATGAGCGTCCTCTTGACCGTTACCTTGACGCATTCGGTGGCGGCCCTAGTGATTATCTGGCTGGTTTGCTTGGCGTTACTGGCCATTCTGCACCAAGCGCTCCCGGCACACACCCGCTTGCCACTTACACCGAGACAAAGGGAGATCAGTTTAGTGGTACTACAGGCGGCATTAGCAATGAAGATGCAGGGATGGAGAACCTTGAGGCTGACAGCCTACTAGCTGACTGTTATACCCAGATTGGTGAGGGTCAGTACGATGTTGTTAAAGCTGACGCAAATGGAGTTTGCCCTATTGGATACTTTAGGACTCAAGCTCAAGCGGATGCGGCTGCGGCGGCCACAGACACAACCACAACCACAACCACAGATACAACCACAGAAACAGATACAGACACAGATACAGATACAGACACAACCACTGTTACAGACACTACAGACACCACAGACACTGACACCGACACAGATACTACCACTACTACAAATGTCGTTTACGATGCTGATGGCAATGAGTACGAAGTGGAAGGTGGGTGGACGAATGACACTGTAGCTTCCTACTTGGCTGATGGAACTTTGAGCGAGGCTGAGATGGCAGGGATTGCTAATTTGCTGGAGTTAAGCACTGACGAAGGTGATGCAGCGATTATGGGAACCTTTGGTGCTTTTGATGATTCTTTTGGTACGCAGTTTCAGGACTACCTAGATTCACTTACAGACACAGGCACTACAGGCAGCACTATTGTGATACCTGACGGGCCACCTCCCGAAACTTCATGTCCATCACCAGACACCTTGATTAAGTTGAAGGACGGGGAAACCACGGCTGGCGAGTTAAAGGTAGGTGATTTGGTACATACCCAACATGAACATACGTTGGAGTGGGGTGATTGGCCTGTTACTCATGTTGAGATTGTTGAAAATCAACCACGCTTAAAGCTGAGCTTTGACGATAAGGAAATTGTTTGCTCTTGGTCGCATAAGTTTTATGTAGACGGCCATGATGGGGTTGGTCTAAAAACGTGGGTTAAAGCCGAAGACATGAAGATAGGTGATGTCGTAAACGGAAAGGCGTTGCATGGTGTTAGATGGTGGAGCGATGGTGATGTTGTAAAGATTACTGTTGATGAAGCCCACACCTATATAGCAGCAGACTTGTTATCGCACAATAAATTGCCGGGTGAACCACCCCCCGACTGTCCAGCAGGCCACACTGCAAGATGGAGTTATGGGACAGGATGGGCTTGTGTTCCTGATACCACTACAACCACTGACACCACTGACACTACAACCACTGTTACAGACACTACAGACACTACAGACACTACAGACACCAGTACGGTTGATATTGATGATGTAGCATCTGGAAGCATAGCATTACTAGCCACGCAGGAAGATATCAACGCATTGGTAGATGGCGTTGTCGATGGTTCGCTAAGCGCTCAGTCTATTGCCGATCACTATAATGTAGATGTTGATGATGTACAGGACGAGATAAACACTATTCTTTCTAATCGTGCGACTGACGTTGATCAGGAGGGGATAGAGTATCTACTTTCAGAGATTAACGCAGGTAACTTAACCGCAGCAGAGGTAGCAGCGCGGTACGGGCTAACCGAAGCTGAAGTTCAGAACGAAGTAGACCTATTAAACGCACGAGGTGTTGCGGATGATACGGCGGGAGAAGATGCCAGCGAACCGGGAAACCGTGGTGGTCTGATAAGACAGTACATTACTGATACTTTTGGAGAAGGCCCGTATACCCAAGAGCAAGCGCTTCAGTTTTCTCAGGTCGCTATCTCTGAGGGAGTTTCTGCGGCAGAAGTAGCAGAAGCTTTAGGCATGGATGAGGCTGTGGTGCAGGGCTTTTACGACCGAGCTGCTAACCCAGTAGACATGACTGACGCACAGGCTCAGACTGCGGTTATTGATCAGTTGGGTTTGGATGCAGATGTTTATACGGGTGATGACTTTGTTGGTCTTTCAGAAGCAGAGATTAATGAGATTTTTGGTCTCGCCGGAGGGGGCAGGACTAGGCGTTTTATGACCGCAATGGGGCCAGTAGAACTGGCGGCTGGCGGCTTGGCCGATGTTCCTGTTAATGCTGAGTTTATGCAGGAAATAGTTGTCGAAGAACCTACTCCAGAGCAAATGCTAGGCAGCGCTGTGGGTGTAGAAGAGGCGAGCTTTTCTCCAGCAATAGAGGACGAGATTTCTCCGCTCCCTTCTCCTGATGCGCCAGACTATTATGATGAGCTGGTCACCATGACCATTGAGGCGATTCGTGGTTCGATTGACGATGTGGAAGTGGTTAATGCTGTAACCGAGCAGTTTATTGAAGAGTACGGTATTGATAAGTACCAAGAGCTTAGACAGGCTGTGTTACAAGATATCGTCCCTGATGCTCAAACCGAAGGGCTGATTGCTGGCACAGGTGGTGGCATGGATGATGAGGTAATGGGAATGATCGGAACGGATCAGGAAGTTGCCGTGTCTCCGGGCGAGTATATTGTCGCTGCTGATGTGTTGTCAGGACTAGGAGATGGCGATACCAATGCTGGGGCTGATGTGATGGATGAGGTATCTGACAGAGTACGAGCGGCAAGAACTGGAGGGAGACAACCTGCTCCTCTTGACTTGTCAAGGATACTGCCCGTATGAGCGAGCTAACAGTTACCTACGTTGAGCCACACTACATTCAACGAGTGTGGCCTGATGTAAAAGATTACATCGGTACTGCATTAGGCAAGGTTTCGCACAACGAAAAGGCCACTCCCGATTACAGTGTTGATCATGTTCAGTCTTACCTTGTCAGCGGCGATTGGTTGTTAGTTGTAGTGGCTGACAAAGATAAACATATTAGAGGGTGTGCTACTGTTTCTTTCATCAATTACCCCATGAGTAGAATTGCATTTGTAACTTCCATTGGGGGCAAGTGGATAACTAAAAAACCTGAATTTGAAAAATTTAAAACATTGCTACAGGCTCATGGAGCTACGAAGATACAAGGTCTTGGAAGAGACTCTATTGTGCGTCTTTGGAGGCGGCATAGCTTTGAGCCTGTAAATACTTTAGTAGAGGTGGACATATAATGGGTGGCGGCGGCGGCGGACAAAATACAGTTACTACTCAGGTAGAAAAACTACCTGTTGAGCTAGTTCCTTTTTATCAAGACCTTCTGGGTCGAGGCGTTTACGAGTCTTTAACTGGATACGAAACCTATCCTTTCCGAAGGCTTGCGGATTTTGATCCTTACGAAGGCGGCGCTCATGAGGCTTATGCTGAAATGGCATTGGCTGGAACGCCAGAGTCTTTTAGGGAATCACAACAAGCAACTCGCGAGGTAATGGCTGGCAGCCCTTATCAGCGAGCGGTACAAGCTGACGAGGTTACGCAAGAGTTAGCGCGGCAGTTCGGCGAATACGCTGTACACCGTCCTGAGTTTACAGGTGTGGATACTGAATTTGAGCAGATGTCAGATGTAGTGGGAGAAGTTGACCCTGTGACCGGAAGACAGGGAACTGTTTTAGATCGATATATGAACCCTTTTCAGCAGGCTTTTATTGATCGGCAGAAAAGGCTTGCCAGAGAGGAGTCAGAAGGAGCAGCCAGTGAGATTGGTCAGCAGGCAGCCTTAGCCGGAGGGCTAGGCGGTTACCGCGAAGCTGTTATGCAGTCTGAGCGTGAACGAAATTTGGCTAATCAATTACAGGATATTCAGGCTACTGGGGATATACAGAACTTCCAGCAGGCCAGAGAAGCTTTTGAGATGGATAGAGCCGCACGAGAAAGGGCTATGGAGTTTAATCGCAGAGGATTGTCTGAGCAGGCTGAGATTGCTCAACGCGGTTATCAGACTTTAGGCGGAGACATTGACCGTAGACTTGCGGCAGCTCAGCAAGGTGCAGGATTGGCAGGCACTCGACAGGCTATGGAGTTTGATCGTCTTGGTCAGCTCGAAGCGGCTGGAGCAAGGCGCAGAGGCTTAGCTCAGCAGGGTCTTGATATTGGTTATCAGGATTTCTTACGTCAACAGGCGTTCCCAAGAGAGCAGCTCAACCTTTACTCTGGGCTACTCAGAGGTGTTCCTGTAGGGCCGGGACAATACAAAAGCTCTTACGGTGATCAGCCTTCTGGTTTTCAGACTGCCTTGGGTACTGGCCTTGGCGCTCTGGGATTATACGGAGCTACTGGCGGCTGGGGTGGCGGCGGTGGTAACTGGGGAGGTAGTACATGATTGGTGCAATGAACATTATAGAGCAGGAAGACTTTATTAAAGGTCTGACTGATGCCGACCTCCAAGGCGAGGTAAGCAATCCTTCTGGGCAGTTCTATGCCTTTCTGCCTGTGTCTGAACTGGATCGCAGAAACAAGATGCGTGAAGACTACGAAGCTGGTCAGGACGCATCGGCTACTACAATAACGGAAAACGTGCTTGCTTCCAGTATGGGAATGCAACCACCAACGGGGCTTCAATCGCCCCAAATGAGCATGGGTGCGGCCACACCTCAACTTCCCGCAGCGCCCATGCCTTCTGGCGCTCCTGTCCCTGCTACTCCTAACTCCTTTCCATCTTCATTCCCCGCAGATGGTTTTAATCAGGGTTTAGCGGGGGCAGGAGTCCAATACGCCAGTACAGGTGGTGTTGTAGGGATGCAGGGAGCTGGACGAGTGCCACGCTCTCAGCCAGCTTCAGTGTGGGAAAATCTTGTACCTTTCCCTATTGGTGAGAATTATCCTCCTGCGAACAGGTATCAAAGCATTGGAAGAGCAATTTTAGATTCAAGGGGAAAGGACTGGCGCACTTACTCAGATGATTATATTGAGTCATTGGGGAGGGTTCAGGCTCAAGGTTTTTACGATATTCCTGAAGATACTGAGCTAGGAAGCTTAATATCACGCCCCCCAGAACGTGAAGTCGCAGACGACCCTAAAGTTGACCCCGAAGTTCCTTATTGGAAACAAGATGACTACACCCCTCCGTTAGATTATTTAGATGTGCTGGAAGGGCAAAGTCTTACCCCTGAGATAGAGTGGGAGCAAGAAACTGGCCGTGACATTGACGCACTAACTCCGTGGGAGCGGGCTGGAAGCCGAGTTGAAGAGCTGCGTACTCCTGAGCGTTATCCTTATGCTTTTATGTCCGAAGAAGAGAAAATGCGACTCCCTGCGGGCGAGAGGGGCGCTTTGAGGACGCATGAATGGTTCCAAGGATTAGGAGATGATATTACAAGTTATGTGCCAGCGGCGGGTGAGACTGCTTTAGACTTTTTTACTGTTTTGTCTACAGGTGACCCACGCGATCCTGCATTACAACGAGAGGAAATGTGGGAGGCTGCACAAGAAACCGGAGGCAACTGGCGGGAGGGAAGTGATTTGTCAAAACTTTTTGTTGACGATCTTATGGGTTCTGGGGAGAGAGTCTTACAAGATAGACAGGCACGACAAGATGCAATCGAAGATATGTACGCCACAACAGGAGAGCAGGCTAGACCTGATGAATTTCCAAGTAGAAGCGGGGCTTTTGACTTGGAAATGATAAATAGACAAGGAGATGACCCTCTATTGGATACCGATGAGTTAAGAGACTTGATTAGTTACTCTCCAGAAACTGAGCCAGACGGGTGGTTTCAAAGAAGTGTAGAGAATTGGTTAGGTACTCCAGAGGAGTTCGGCGAAAATCTTGATACGTTTGGCAATACTCTGTTGAATAAAGAGGGTACGGGTATAATTGACCGTTTTGCAGACTGGATTAGGGACGGCTCAGCGGAACCCAAGGAAGGTACAAGTCACAATGCTCAAGCAGAAGATACAGAAAGAGCTATAACGGAATATACGGGTATGGCCTCTATGGCTCCGGTAGCCACTTCTGGTGGTTTAAGCTTAGATGAAGCTGAAGGAGAGGGATTAGAGATAATCGACCTAGTAGGCGGCACTTCGGATAACGAGGTGATGGATATGCTGTTAAAGGAACACGCATCCTTTGGTGATGCCCAAAAGGAAAGTGCAGAAAGTTTGCGCTCGCTGATTGCCCAAAATCGGGCAGAAACAAAAAGTCGTGCTTTTAATCTGGGTATGGCAGCTCTTGGTGCTGGCATTGCTAAAGGCGATATGGGCGCTGGAATGGATGAAGCCGTAAAAGTGGCAAGCAATACTTTAGCAAGGGGTGAGGCAGCGGTGGCTCCGTTAGAAGCTGCGGCGGTTACAGAAAAAAGCCAAAGCTCTAGGGATCGTTTGGAGTCATTGGCTCAAATTGCCAGAGCTGACGCTGGCTATAGACAGGTTAGGGCGCAACTGGCTCGCGAAGGTGGTTTAACCGCTAGAAATTACAATACGTTAAAGGTTGCTACTATGCGAGCAGTCGAGAACTTAATGGAGGGTACTTATATAGAAGGAACCGAAACCGCCGCAGGAACAGTCCAAGTTTTTAATGAGTTGATGAATATGCTGATGGGTGATGTGGGCACTCTAATGGACACGCAAGCTGATTCCTATCAAGGTCAGCTCGTAAGAAACCCAGAAGGATCAACTAGCACATTTAGATATGTGGTTCCGCAGTCCTAATGCCGCAGGTAGTTGAGGTAATACAAGGAGGTCAACCTACTCAAGTAGAGTTTCCTGATGACATGTCACCAGAAGCTATTGAGGAAGTTCTACGCCGTGAGTTTCCTTCTGCCCCTGCCACACAGCAGGGGTTTTCTTTGTCTGGCGTTCCATCGCAGCGTGAGGCTGTCGATGATCCTTCTGCTCGCGATAGCACTATTAGGGATGAGTGGACGCGAGGGGTTGAGCGTTTAAAAATTGATTACCCTGCTTTTGCACAATCTTTTTCCAATCCTGAAGAGGCGGCCTTAGAGGCGATAGCTAAAGGTGATGAGGTTGCTGCGCGGTTAGGCAGGCCAGCAACGATGGCTGACGTTATGACAGCTTACGAGGAGGAAGGCGTTGTTGGGGCTGGAGGAGAAGTTCTTCAGGCAATCCCTAGAGTAGTAGCTTCACAGGCTCCAAATACCCTTGCTTATATGACTGGAGCATTTGGAGGAAGCAGGTTGGCTGGTGGTCTTTCCCGCCTTCTAGGGATGGTTCCTCACCCTGCGGCTAAAATTGCAGGGGGTGTTATAGGCGGTGCTTCCGCAATTCTGCCACAGTTATTTTCTCAAAATATTCAGCGGCAGGCAGAAACTGATATTGCAGAAGGCAGACCTGTTGAAATTGATACTGAAAGCGCAGCTTTAGCTGCGGCTGCTCAAACAGCAGCGGAAGGTTTCGGTACTTACATGACTTTTGGAAGGTCTATAATTTCCAGAATACTTGGAATTACACCTAA
>Ga0209756_1002274_pt1 | contig 16754 bp, 31 predicted proteins | sample ETNvirenome_6_85_FD_184071 | JGI IMG/M metagenome (GOLD analysis project Ga0209756, IMG submission 184071) | Marine viral communities from the Pacific Ocean - ETNP_6_85 (SPAdes) (version 3) | ecosystem: Environmental > Aquatic > Marine > Oceanic | place: Pacific Ocean | collected 2013-06-19
ACTCAGAAAAGCTTGTTGTTCTAACTGCATAGTGTGCTATTCCCCATCTTGTGTAGGCTAGATTATCTACGTCATTTTTTACTAATTCATAGAATGTTGCATATGCTTTGTACAATTCTGTTTCGCTGACATAATCCCAGTCAGCTATTGTATCTACTAATTCATCAACATACATGTTTATATCTTGGTAGACTTTTGATGATATCCCTATTGTTGCTTTTGCAATTTCTTCAGCTGAAAGTAAATTTGTCCATCCTCTTATTGCTATAGTTGCGAGTGCGAGGTAGGGCCTCTCTTTTCCTCTGAGCTGAATCTCACCTTTCTCTGTATTGTATTTAAATTTATACACTTGCATCTTTCTAAGAAAAGCTTCATCACCCCTTATCACTTTTTGTACATCTTCAATAGCCATTTTCGCGCCCGGAGAGTTTGCAATACTATTCTTTACTATCATTGGCGTCATTCCATCATCCCACCTTCCTGTGAGAAAAGGACCTTCCATTCCTAAGATTTTTTGTAATTCCATTATATCGTCGCCGTGTACAGAATCTTTATCGCCTGTGTGCTCTAGCGACCCTGTACCTGCTGTAACAGCTTTCTGATCAACGTTGTGTTGTTTAAATATTTCACTAGCTGATAGCTCGTTAAGTAGTCGCCTTTTTATAATTGCTCTTAAGACTCTTTCATTAATATTGCTTTTCATGCTTCTCCTCCTGACATCCACCCGCTAAATGAATCTGCCATATTGATATCTTTAAAAGGTGATATAAGTTCAGCAAAGTCTAATTCACAAATAGCAGATTCTATTTTTGGTGCTAGTGCAGAGAGTATTTCATTTTGAAACGTCTCTTTTAATGTTTTGCCAACTGCTAGTGCAATTGCCTCACCACCCATTGCATCTTTTACTTTTTCCATTATTTCGCTACCTATTGAACCCTCTTCACCAGCTTCGTGTGAAACAACATTCGAATCTAAAATTTTCTTTAGCATCTTACGTGCAAATATGTCAGATCCAGCTTCACCAAGAACACTAACCATATCACCTGCCAATAGTTTACAACCACCTTCTCCTATATAATTTGCAATATGGCCGGGATTTTTAAGTAAAACATTTTCAATAAATTCAGAGACAAATTCAACAGTGAACTCACCCAACAGTGTTGTAGGATGAACACCTAAAGCCCTGATTATCGTGTCAATTATTTGCTCTTTAATTGCATCTAAAAAACCGCCACCAAATGACTGAAACAAATTTTGGATCATGCCTTCACGAATGCGCAAGGGTTTATTTTCAATTTGTTTAATTTCGTTAATAAACATATTTACTTGTTTCTTTACAAGCAATTCGTCTTGTTCTCTATAGAGAACATCTTCTAGTGATATCATATTTCATTTCCTATTACTACTATTTAAATATCTAATAAAATTATCATTTTCATAATTATAAGCAAACCTGCACTTAATTTAAATTTAATACTATCTTTGCTTCTTGTATTAATATTTTTCTAAGTTTGTCCCTATCAAGCTTTTTAGTTCTTTCTTTTAGTGGAGTATCTATTTCATTCTCTTGGTGCACATGATTAGACGATTTAAGTGCTTCCAATTCTTCTACCTTCATATTTCGATCAATTTGGCCGCTTTCCCAAAATATATCATATAATTTTGTTTCACCATTTTCATTCAAAGAATGCCACAGAACCTTACCAATCTCATCAATAGCAGAAGCCTTCCGCTTAACATGAGTTAGTCATGTATGCCCTATCAATTTTTTCTTTTCTTTGTCCAGTTTAACTGGCTTGAAGCCTGTTCCAAACGGTTTTTTCATAATATTGTCCTTTTATTGACTTATTGTTTAAAAATCATGTAAAATGTTCCTGCAGCTGCCTATAATATAATTAGGCGGGGTAAATAATAAGTGAACATATTTTTGCAGTTAATTTTAGGTTGGTTATACAGTCATTTTTTTGAATACGTAGCGCATAGATGGGTTCTTCATAATCATAAAATATTTAAATTTGCATTTAAAAATCATTTTGCACGGCATCATTATATTTCTAGAAAAAATGAAATGTATGATGAAAATTATGAAAAAATTATAAACAATAATAATCTTTTCGAACCGGTTAGCTTGACTGTTCTTTTGATTGCTCATCTACCCGTTGCTTTTTATTTTCCTTTTTTCTTTTTAGCTATATTATATTCATCATTATCTTATTATATAATTCATAGAAAATCACATATAGATGTTGGTTGGGGTAAAAAATGGTTGCCATGGCATGCCGAGCATCACATGGGAAAAAATCAACATATTAATTGGGGTGTTAGGCTGCCAATTATGGACATGTTATTCAGAACTAGTAAATATAATACAAGTTAACAATCTCATGCAAATTCTATTATTATAGTTTATAATATTATTAAAGGAGATTTTCATGATTCTACTATTATTATCGAGTTTTGCTATTTCACAGAGTCACATTAACTGGTCATTTGCTCCAAAAATTGTAATTTGTAAAAATGAATCACAAACAAAGCATGAAATTGTTAATAAGGCAAAAAAATACTGGCAAGCCAGGGGTTATTCTTTAGGTGATATCACAGAAAAAAAGTGTGATAAAGAAATATATTCTTATGGTGAGATTAGATTTGCAGGTGAAAGGTCTTTAGACACCAATTCTTACTTTGGTTTAACAAACAGGGGGTACGCAAATGGAAATGTTGTATCTGGATATATTCAATTAGCAAATCAGGATGCTAATAATTTAGAATTGGTAACACATGAATTGGGGCATGCATTGGGGGTACAGCACAATGACATCAAAAGCGATTTAATGTATGAATATCATATGTACGAAAACACTGACGGGTTTTAGATTATTCACTCACAGGTATATAATCATCAACAGGATAACCTCGCCACATTTTTGATCGATAATAACCATGAACTAAGTGATCGATATCTTGCATTTCTATAAACTGCAATTTATTATCTATAGAAACAGGAATGCCATCTGTGTCTAATTCGAATGCAAACCCATAATTTGGTTGTGTCCATAAAGTCGTTCCGCCTCCAATAATACTATTGGCGAATATATGAGGAGCATAATAAGATTCCCAATCTGGGACATCCTCACCATCTGCAGCCCACTCTTCTATTTGTTCCTTTAAGGACTGTAAATGATCTTCGGTAGCCGGGCCAAATCCAAAACTATAATTCTTATTTGCAAATTGGCCAACAAGAATTTTTGTTTTATGATTATTGGGAATATCACTACAAGATTCAGATTTTCCATAGAATGTTGCTGATGCATCCATCGTCCAGCCCATCCAGTCACCATTACCAGTAAATAAAGATTGATCTGTATTCACTAAGTGTTGCGGATCTAGATCGTGAACAACGTGACATACATTTGTATAATCATCAAATCCTGTCCATGTATTTATATCTATTAAATAGTACCTGAATACGCCACAGTATGGCCCGTTATCCGGATCTGTGTAACAGTCAAGTGTACCGTCTTCTTTTATTATCGCTGTTACATAGAAAAATACATGAGTAGGCTCTAGAGAAAATTCGACTTCTACCTCTTCTTCTTCAATTTCAATTTCTTCTTCAACATCATCAATTGCTGCAGGATCTTCTTCAGTATTAATAACATCTGTTTGGTCTTTGTTACAACCAAAAAATGAAAAACTTAGAAAAGAAAGCATCAATATATTTTTAATCAATTTCATTTTACTATCTCCTTGCTAAAAATATCTTAGAAATTATACAGCAAATAAGTGTCAAGTTAATCAATATTGTTTTTCAATTAAATAAAAAGCCGGCAATTGCCGGCTTTTAAAAATACTCAATTAAAGCTTCTATATTAAGATTTTTCTGTTTCCAAATATTTGTTAAGAAAGCCCTGTAATGCTTTTGCTTCCTTGACAGTCATGGTTACAGTTCCTGGAACTTCATTAGCCTGAAAACTATAACCTCTGCCGGCAGTAGTATCATAATCCTTTGACAGAATAGTTACTGTATTTGCTCCTGCTCTGTGAGACTTTGAGTCCCTATTGAGCCCAAAATGAAAACGTTTTGTATTCTTTGATTTAGAAAGAGTCATGTATTAATCTCCTTTTTTACATGTTATTGGTTGAACCAATACATATATTATACTTTTATTATCTATGATTTACAAAATTTTATAAAATTAAAAGCGCCGGCATTCGCCGGCGCTTCGTTTTATGAATGATGTTACTGGGGGGTATGTTACTCTTTTGAGTTATCATCCATTGGAACTTCTTCAACTTCTACATTAATTGTAGTTGTAGTTGTAGCTGTACCTGAAGCATCACTTTTCTTTGTCTGATCTGCTTTTTGATTATCACCAGTTGCAGCAACTTTAGTAGTTACTTCTGTTGAATCTGTTTTTGTATTTTCTGTATTAGTTTTCGGTGTAATAGTTTCATTTGTAGACGTTCCGCCACATGCCAACGCCAATGTCAATAAAATCATTTATTCTCCTTGCTCTTCTGTAGTTGCTTCTTGTTCTTCGTTGCTTGTATCATCAACAACTTCTTCACTTTCTTCAACTGATGTATCATCAGCTTTTTCACCGCATGCTAGCAGCATGACAAATAATGCATATCGCATATTTACCTCCTCTATTTTATTAGGTTGGCAAATAATACACAGCCTGGAGAAATGTTTACAAGAATTATCAATTATTTTTGAAATAATTGATTTAATATAAAAATATTAACAATTATACTTGCTTAATTGCGTCCAGTCTTTGTTCAATAGAAGATAATCGTTCAAGTATAGAATTGATTTTTTCTCTATTCGCAGCTGTGTTGTCATGAATAACACCTGCTGCTTCTGTTAATTTTTGAATACTGTGCATTATATTGGCAGGTTCTGTAAAATGCTCAGGATCTGTAATTGTAGTCTTATCAAGCTCAGGTATCATTAATTCTTCTAAAATTAATTTTCTTAACTGTTTTCTAGTTATTTTCATTATGCAATCCCATAATAAGTTTCTGTATAAACTTCACCATCTTCATGATCAGTTACCATTTTTTTCTCAACTCTGCCTTGTTTTACTAAATTATTCAATGCTAGTGTAAATTTTATTTCTTCCATTTTGTACATATGAGCGGCTACCCAGCTTTTTAGATGTGATCTTAAAATAAATCTTCGATCACTGAACGGGCCAAAGAACGAGTGGACACGATCAAGATAATTGTAGATTGTCAACGCATAATAACTTAATGTTTGATTATTAGTATCCAGTTGATTCATATCATAGTGATATGCTTCTGGTTCTCGAGAACCCATGTCTATTGCCAAATCTTGTGCCTGCTGCTGATACTCAAGCCCTTGAGCTTCTATATCTTCAATTGTTGATATCGTATCATCATTAAGACCACTCATATGACGCACAGCCTTTGTTGATAGTCCTTTTTTGAATACTTCACTTATTAATTTTCTTAGCTGTCGTCTTGTTAACTTCATTCTTATTATTTGTCGTACGGTGAAAATGAATCAGTCATTTTTTTATACTCTTCGCTGTGATCACCGGCTTCTTCATCTTCTTCTGGGGGTAAGTCATGTTGTGCCGCGCCGGCAACATCCTCCCACTGCCTACCAACTGATTCTATCTTTCTTAAATATGCAATAATATCTGTTACGGGAATATTATTATCAATCATATAATAAACCTTATCTATTTCCTCGCCTGTCATCCATATATTTCTCAGGATGTCCATGCCTCTAGATATTATAGCAGTTAAAAATTGAGCGTCAATATTTAAAGCTTGATCATTGACACCTTTTCTTTTTAACTTCAAATCATCACTTTCTTTTAAGAGCGAGCTACTATTAGCCTGTTCAGGCTCAGCGTATAATGCTCTAAAAAAATCTTTCATATCTTTTCTATTCATTTTCTGAATCCTACAACTGTAACAGTCACCTTTCCGCCGTCTTTTGTCTTGAATGTAAAGTCGTCATTTGTCTGTTTTACAAGACCCCACTTACTTTTGATGTCCATCTCCTCAAAAGGATCGACATCTTTTATCGCTGCGAACATTTTGGGAACAGCAGCACGCGCTTCAGCCTCATTGCTTGGATAATTTGATGTGTCTGTAGGAGACTCGAAGTCTTCTAACTCTGCATCCAATTCGTCGAAAGGGCCTTCTTTAAGAAGCCTATTAAGCTCTTCGTATATCATTTTTCTTAATTTTTGTTTTGTGAGTTTCATTATATATTATTACCTTTCTAGACGTTTGATCTCTTTTATCATTTTTTTAAATTCACTAACAGTGGGAAAACTATCTGTGGAAGACCCCTCGCTGACGGAATTGATATTCTCCAGTGCGCCACCAAGATTTTGTACAAACTGACCTATCTCGTTAAGACCTTTTCTCATAGCACCCGTCTGTTCTAGCGCAAGTTCGCTAATACTCCGCCCAGCTTTTGCAACACGTATTCCTTCTTGCATTAACTTATGACCGGACTTACTTGAAGAGTACTCGCTCAACTCAGAAACGCGTTCTTCATTATACCGCTCTATGAGTCGCAATTTCTCTTCTAGAATTAATTTTCTTAACTGTTTTCTTGTTATTTTCATTATAGAGTCTCCTGTTACTGTATAACTATCACTTATTTAGTTAAAAGTTTTCAAAAAGTTCGGAAGAGATTTTTGTGAGAAAATAAAAAAGCGCCGCAAAATGCGGCGCGAAATTTTTTTTGGCTATGATTGCCGAGTAAGACCCCGCAGGGTCATCCTCGACTCAGAGCTGCGACGTCAAGTGGTAACAGTCACACTCATCATCCCAGTACACCCTCATGTACCAGCTGTGTCTTCGTTTAAGAAAGCTAGCATACTCACATGCAGCCCTTCTAGTATTGAACATTATCTTGCCATGCTCCCAGCACTTAGAGTGTTTACTCATTGTCACACTCCAGGCTAGCAAATACTTCTATTTCATACTCGCTGTAGTCAACAATTTTTCCTTTATATGTCATGATGATATAATGATTGCTTGTAGAGGGTTTACCGTCTGGTTTCATCTTGCACAGTTTCTTAATGACGATACCAATTGGGTGCGTTTGAAATTTTTTCTTAAATAGTGGGCCACTACCTTTTATAAGATCACCGGGTTTCATCGTTCACCTCCCAGTCCCAGGTTCCGCCGCGACTCTCGAATGTGTCACTAGAGAACCCATGTCGGGATATGTCAAGCCATGCCGCGGTTATACCTACATCCTTTATGCTCCTACCGTAAGTTATCTCTCCGCTCACATTTGTGAAGAATCGCCACTTATTGTCAAGCATGCAGTAGCTACTAGTCATGGCATCGTTATCCTCAGCTATGGGTTTCAAGTGAGCATGACGCGCCACCCACGCGCGGAATTCATCTTGGGACACTTCTAACTCATCCCACGCGTGATCGTTCTCACCTCGCACTGGAAGAACCTGGAAGACTTTCCAGCGGTGTGGCTCCAGGTGGCTCACTAAGTCACACATGTCATCATCGATATTTGGACGAGCTACTACAGTGTTCAGTTTGAGCCCGAAACCTAGCTCACGTGCGTGCTCCCAAGTCTCGAGACATCGCTTAAGATGACGACTAGTTCCTTTTCTTATCTCTAGTGCTGTTCCTCTGCCCAATTTAGCATGCATGTCGTCATTAGAAGCATCTATAGAGAAGCCGATCCAGTCAAGATGTCCTACCATGCTCTCTAGCCAATGACGTTGAACACGGCTACCGTTTGTGACAATGCATGTGGTTAAACCTACCCTTTTAGCGGTAGTGATCATATCGCTTATCTGCGGGTCTAGCATTGGTTCTCCGCCGACAAAGGTGATCTTCTGCACACCGCGAGAAGTTAACATGCCATAAAGCGACTTGAAGTCTCCGACTCCTTCACGCTTCATACCGTTAAAGTGCGCGAAGCAGAATTTACACCTGTAATTACAGCGGGGCTCAAAATGCCAATTGACGGCCTTCGGAAGAGACACTTCCGGTACGTATTGTGTATACATGAGACCCTCTATATAGCTTTGAAGGTTTCATATACATCATGATCACGATCAACAGTGACGCAGTAAACTGTCTCACTATTTCGATGATCACCCGTAGACGTACGGACATACGCGCTGAACTGGTAGTCAAGTGCGTGATAGAAAGACTCTTCTCTCATGAGGGTAGTAATTACCTCACGTGATAGCTTCTTTGATGTCATGATACTACTGTCTTTCTCGCACATGCCCCAGGTTGCGATGTATGTCTTCTCGTCTTCACTTTGCATGTGACTAGCTATGTCTGGCTTTATCACTAGCTCTGCTATCTGGAATTCTACTTTACGTGACTTCTTCTCGATATCATCGAAGTAGAACTTGAAACGTTTCGTACCGCGTTTCTTTGGGAAGTATGCAATTGCGACACGCCATGTCTTGTCGATCGGACAGTTAAGTGCTTTAACTGACTTGTGATCTCGCGAGCCTATCGACCGCATGAATAACCAAGTGCCGTCTTCTTGACGGACTGACTTGCCAACCATGGGCCCGCCGTGTTCTGTGTCCTCTGTGTCATACCAAATTGCTTGTGTGACAAGAGCCGCTCCGATGCCTTCCTTTAGTGCACCGCTATCGTGTAGTTCTTTGACTACTTCGTCTCCGAATCGTTTTCGTATGTCTTCCATTGACCAGTATGGTGCAACTCTAGCTGCCTGGATCAGTGGATCGTTGATGAGATTTGTGTAGTCCAGCAGTCTACTCTTATAGGAAATACTATCTGTCATGATTGACTCCTTTGTTAGATATGAATAGTATTGCCATCAGACCCTGGCCGGGCACCGCACGTCAACACGGTTGCTGGACTTGACTTAGAGTTATCTCATCCTTAGACGTTAACAATTAAATCATACTGTGTGTTGCAGTATGTTTACAATTTTAAATTACCAGTTCCCGTCTATGACTTCGAATGTGATGTCAATAGAGGCCCGCCGATTAGCGCTGACTTGCGCAGTATACTTTCTATTGCCGAGTGACTTAACACCGACTACGTCGTTTGTCTCCCAACCGCCCTCGTTGAGAGCGCTGAGTAGTTCGTCAATTTCCTCTTTATCTAATTTTGCTTTTTTTGCTTCATCACTTTGACCGGTTGTCTCAGCAGGTTCCATTCGATCTTCTTCACGAAGTAGCTTAATTTCTTCTAGAATAAGCTTTCTAAGATTTTTTCTGTTTAGTTTCATTATACAATATCTCCTAATTGCTATATAACTATCCTTCAGATATCAAAAAGTTCTGCAAAAGTTCCGGAGAGATTTTTGTGAGAAAAAAAGACGCCGGCATGCGCCGGCGTCAGAAAATTTATATCTACGTTTGTGTTACCAGTTAACTCCTGTTGTGACAGCGAACCTGTAGTAGTTATTCACGTCTGGGATGAATACGACGTGGAGAGGCACACTGAATTCTCCTGCCGCTTGTGTCCAACCGATTGCTGAAACTAGATGCACGTAGTGATCCTCACCGGAGGGGTCATAGATGGTCACATTCGCGCCCACACCAAGCTGTAGAGCATCATTGATCTCGAATCCAACCAATATATTACCCGAGGGAACGAGAACACTCTGCTCCAATCCTGAGACTGTTATGTTCTGAATGAATAAGAGGTCTAGCCAGTCTCCCCCGGCCATTGTCTCTTGCATCTCGAATCCCATGGCGAACATGTGCGGACTCTCTAGTCTAGCACTCTCGTCTGCCTTGTGTGCGTAGTTGTATCCGAATCGCATTCCTTTGCGAATTGTCCAGTCATCACCGGGAGGTGATCCTACTGCGTGATCATCTGCATATGCAGGCATCGCGAACATGAGTGTCGCGCATATCATAATAAGCTTCTTTAGCATGTTATCTCCTTTAAAGTAGCGAGTCTATTATATAGCACTACCCTCGAAGGTAAAAAGTTTTGAAAAAGTTCCGGAGAGATTTTTGTTATCTGTTGTATAATGAGCGATACAATTCGCTCACCTGATTTTTGCCGACGACATGAGGCATTCTGAAAGTTTGAAAAGATTTAGTCAACTCTTCCTTAGTTCTATCAGGGAAACGATCATACTCAGGAAGATAAACTACCGCGGCAACTTTCTTTGGGACAACAGTGAACTCGCTACCTGAGTAACCGAAATTAGGCTGATGGGTAACAAAAGGCTCAGCCAGTGTTAAATCCATTACTTTTCTAGAGGGCGTTGCAAACTCAAGATTTGACGACACATCATAGTCGATGTCGTCAACTTGAGGATATCCTGTTTTGTAATAGTCTGTTGGTTCACCTTTAAGATTGACATCTTGCTGACTTAGACTGACCTCACCCGGGTACCTGCGAGTTCCGCTAGCAGTTTCCATATTATCTGTTGAAGAGTCAAGTGCACGTCCGAAAGTTGGAATTCCTTGAAAAACAATGCCGATCGGGCCCCAGGCCCCGAAGTCTCCGAAATGCGGTTCAACAATACCTCCGGAGGGGTCGACTAGGTTAGCTGAGTACTCATAGCCTGTACCTTCTGCTATGTGTGTTAGGCGGTCTGCTAGTTCTTCCCACTTATTTTCTCGATTCATGATCCAGTGAACGAAATATGCACGATCGATATCTGGGTATCTAGACCTTACTTGATCGTAGAACTGCTGTTTCATTTTTCTAGATTCGAGTATGATACTTTTCTTAATGATGCTGACTAACTGTCTTCTTGTGATTATCATAATGCCTCATTTATTAATAAATAGGATAAGTTTTCGAAAAGTTCCGAAGAGATTTTTGCGGAATTTTGCGATGACCACAGTTCTACGCCCAGAGAAAAGACCCTTATAAGCATGTAAAGTTGTAGTTGTGCTTAGTTGCTGCTAGCGTGTGTAGAGGGATAGGTAAAAGTTTATGAAATTTTGACGAGTAGTGCATGTACTTAAGCCAGCCCTAGGGCTTGGGCCCAGTCCCCATGGGCTGGCGGCGCCCCAGGCGGGGGCCCCGGGCGCGCATCCTAGCCCTCTTGGCTTACACGAGATGCCGCCCCCTCCAGGGCCTTGCGGGCAAAAAAAAGGGGCCCACTTGGACCCCATAGAAGCTAGGCGGGCTGGAGCCTACTTGGCTTCTTCAGCAGCTGCTTCAGCAGTCTCACGAGAACCAGCGAGGAACCAGCGAATCTGACAGTTGTTACGGACCTCAGCAGCATTGGTCTCGAGGGTTCCCACATCACGAAGGGCACGAAGAGCATTGAGACACTCGTCACGGGTGATGTCAGTGCGGGATTGAAGCCAAGGGAGGACAGCTCGCAGAGGAGACTTTCCTTGAGGCTTAACAGAGTAGCCGATACCAGGTTCCATGAAGTCACCAAGGAAAGCAGCAACGGCCTGATTTACACGGGTCTGACGGACTTTTTTGGCACCACGTGCAACCGCTCGTTGGCCTTTGGGGGTGACGATGATGCGACCGTCTGCGACGTCAAGATGACCTGCGAGAGTGAGCGCGACTGCTTGAGCCGGGGTGATGCGACTTGGAGCTTTTGAGCCGTCGACGATAGAGGTGAGCAGAGAGAGAGAGAGATTAGTCATGAAGACTCCTGGGTTGATTGAAAAGTATTGGTTGGTAGTTATATTATACCATACTGCGTATGGACTTGCACGAGCCGGGCCCGAAGGCCGATCGCTATGCAGCGATCAGACCTTTGGTGCGGGCCAGCCACTTGGGCATAGCGATTCCACCGGGAGTGATGGAGACCTGTGACTTCGGAAGCCAGAGCTTGCGGCCACCGATGTAGGCCTTGTATGCACGACCTCGAGCACCGACGATCTCACCAGAGACAGTTATCATCTCAGAGCTCTCAGCTTTTGCCTCAGCTTTCTGGGCTGTCTCCTCAGCAGTCACCGCAGCAGGAAGCTCGGGAGCCTCAAAGGTGATGTCGAGAAGTGCGCCAAGCTGACGCCAGTGGAGGAGAGATATCTCGCGAGCATAGTCGAGAGCACAGTCACAGGTGTCGCGACGGGAGATGTAGCGACCGAAGACACGGTCTGCGACAGGGTGCTGGAGAGACTTCGGAGCCCACTTGGCACGGCCAGTGGAGACCTGGATGCCGGTGACGAACTCGTAGAAGCGAGTGCCGACGCGGCCGTAGGCGGCAGAGAAGCCGATGTCGTTGTGGTTGCGGGTGGACTTCGTGCGCAGCTCGTCCGCGGTCTGATTCTCACCGAGGATGCGGATGGCCGCGTTCACGGCTGCTGGGTTGACGAGAGCGAGAGCGATCTGAGCTTTTGTGTGTGTAACTTTCATGTTGACTCCTTTTGAGTTCTTGGTGGGTTTGGGTTACGTTACTATTATATCATACAGCTGCGGGATTTGCATGAGCGGGACTAGTATCCCATCAGCTTATCCTGAAGTTCATGCAGTTCATCTTCGTTGGCTTCTGCCGCGCGCTTGACTGCAGCAAGTTTGAGATTTGCGCACTCCTCTTCGTCACGTCTAAGCATGGCTTCGAACTGTCGCTTCTCTTCTGCCCAGCGGGCAGTAGCCAAAGCCTCTTGCGCCTCATACTCAGCAGTCGTTGGGAGACTGCCATGGACGACGTCACCGGTGGTGGTGTCAATGACATACTTGGTGTATCCCCAGACACTATAGTTGCGGCACTTCTTGCAGGTGCTCGCCGCGCGGACACTTCTGAAGCGTTCACCGCAGCAGCACTCAAAGATGTAAGAAGAGAGAGGGTTCATTTCGTTGTAAGACATGTTGTGCTCCTTGGCTACATTACTATTATACTACATCCTGCAAGTATTTGCACGTCGCGTGACTACTCCCAGTCAGCTGTATTTGTCCAGTCTAGATCATCGCTAAAGTCATGCTCTTCAGGCCAGGTGAAAAGCGGCCTGTGCTCGATGCGTGGTGCAGCTGCATTATAGCGGTTGAGCTGAAGACGGGAGGACTTCCGGTGTGCCTTGTTGTAGGCCTTGCGGGCGTCACGTGCCCAGCTGGTGCGCGTAGCCTCACCGTTGCGGCCGTAGCGAGCCCAGCGACGGGAGGACTTGGCGTACTTCGCCTCCGTGTTCAGGGCGGCGAGAGTCTTGTCATGATGAAGTGTGTTGCTTGGCATGTTGCTCCTGGGGTTCTCTTCTATTATACATCATTGCGTCGCTTTTTGCACGCACGCTCGATACTGTGCCAGTCATGCCAGGTGGCATGTGCTGTACCTATAATGATGATGAAAGCAGTGATCAGCCACAGATCGCCGGCTGTCTGAAGGAGTATTTGCAGCGTTGACTCACTCATGCTGACACGCCTTCTGTCTTCTCCCATATGTCGGCTAACACTGACAGCTGCTCAAGGATCCTTGTCTCCTCCTCCTCTGCGATCTTGAGGACAGTCGAGTCAAACATGTCGCAGTCTGCTGGAAGTTCGCGCAGCTTCTGCACTTCAATGAGAGTGTCAATGAGCTTCTGCACTTTACCGCACAGGTTCATTCGTGCTACGTGCATGCGTGAGTTAATTTCTGCTTGTTCAAAGGGCGTGAGTGTGATATCTTCTGGCATAGACTAGTCCTCAAAGTAGTGGGTGAATTCAATGCCGCAACGGCGCAACTGACCTGTAAAGAATATGACTTCATCGAAGTCGACTGCTGGGATCTTGATAGTCTGTGATCGGCCGTGATAGTCTGTGTAAGTGATGTGATGCATGATGGTGTTTCCTTGGTTGGTGGGCTATGTTTATATTATACCATATCAGCGCGGGATTTGCACGCGCTGCCGGCATTTGTTTTTGTTGTGCTTCTTCTTCCGATCAACAGTGACTGTGCGAGTTCCGCCTCGCCAAGAGACCAGGTCTCCTCCGTTCTCGAAGTGGCGTTTCCGATCGAGACCGGCGATCGCCTTGAGTACTCTGAGTTGTTCTTTGCGTTGCTTCTTGGTCATGATATCTCCTGTGGCTACACATCTATTATATATCAGCCCGCAAAAGATTGCACGACCTCTCTGCCTTCCTCTGTGATAGCAAACTGATCAGGCCAGCTGACGTCCTTGCGCGCTATGAGCCCTTCAGCGAGAAGGCTTGAAAAGATCCGCTTGAACTGTGACCAGCTAGCAATGATGTCTTTGCACCGGTCATGCAGCTCCATGCGCGTGCCGTCGCCTGTTGAGATCTCTTCGAGGATCGGGAGTACTACGTTTTTCATTGTTGCCATGCGGGCTCCGTGGTTTTGGGGGTTCTCTTACATTATACACTACTCTCCCCCGCTTTGCACGAGGGAGAGGGTCGACTGAGATGGGTGACGTGAAACTGCGCGTACCCAGCTAGGATAAATTGAGAGGGATCGGAGAAGTTGCCCCCACCCCAGTCGACCGGGGATTACTCCCCTTGTTCTGGATCGGCCTCATCATTTAGACATCGAGTCCAGAAGACTTGAAAATTGTTCGGTCCTTTTCGGACTTGCTCGACGAGGGAGTTCTCCTTGCAAGCTTGAAGTGCGGTGAGGACCTCGTCTCGAGTGAAGTCATCTCGGCCGACTGCTTCCCAAACGGTACGATGCTTGAAGAGTTTCCCGGGCTCGAGGGACTCGAGGTGTCTTTCGACGACGCCGGTGACGGATGCCTGTCGGACTTCTTTGGCTTGCTTAGCCTTGAGTCTTTCATCCTTCTTGATGAGCGCTTGGAAAGTTTTGTGACTGATGACGTCATTGATGAAGAGGTGCCTGATTGCGTCTTGATTGTTCATGATGTTCCTTTATTGGTTGGGGTTACATTTATATTATACCATGGCATGTTTAAATTTGCATGAGCGGGAGCGGCGGGAGTTCATTCATTTCGTTCTAGTGCTCGTGTGGCAGCTTTTGACTATATCATCGATGAGTGCAAATTGCATGAGATAATGGTATAATATAGGGGAGGCAGCACCAAGCACAGCCAGCAGCAATTGGTCACGTGTGAATCCCTGATATGCGGCATCTCGCCCCGGCGGAGTCGCAGTCACGATCATCTCATGCTTACCTGGCTGTACTTCCTCGACCCCGACCGGAGAAACTTATACAGTCGGTTTGAGGGATGACTCTCTAGATGAGGGTCTCCGGTACTTTCCTATCTATGTATGATGTGGGCCATGATGACCGACCTCCTTACTTTGGCTTACATTATTAGTCTAACGTGTCGTGCTGCGGGTTTACAAATTTATTTTCGTCGGTAAAATAGAGCTCTGAGACCGCGGGGAGAGAGAGGACAGACGACGTCGAGTGAAACATTTTCGTTTCGGTTAGGGCCGAAGTGCTGCCTGGCGTCCATAGTGAAACATTTTCGCGTTTCAATGTTTCGGTTTTGGCTTGCGCCCCTGATACAGAGCAGCACTTCGAGGGCACGAGTTAACCCGGGTGCGAGACAGGGATCAATTGCTGCACACGAGACGTCTTGCGCTCGGTAGTTATATGAGCAGCAGACAGTGGTCATATAGCCACAGCCGTGCGCAAGCTAGAATAAAAGTACTGGGCGCAAGACATGGGCGCAAGATCTGGGCACAAGATGACTGGTGTAGACAGCTTTCTCAGGGTGTCAGAGGAGGTCATCGATGCTGTGATGATACCCCTTGTGTGTTTCTGAAAGGGTCTCAGTTGAGTCATCACAGTCAAGCGTGTCCTCGTCTTCGTCGTAGTGATCGAAGCCGTAGTCTGCATTGAAGTCATCATGTAGATAGTGTTTGCCATTGACTGCTCTCACGTTCCCTAATAAGTTATAGACTCTGTCATCGTTAAGTCCTAGCGTGCATCCTATGATAAGATACAGAGATCTTAGTTGTGATTCGCTCAGACCGTTCTCGTCTCTTAGTATTAGTATTACATTGTCTAGTATTAGTTTATCTGTCTCTCTAAAGTCCATGACGACCCCCTTGAAGCGTTCTGAATGGTACTAGGTGTTGTCGTTTTGTTTAAAGTAATATTCGTAATTAACCGCTCAAGTGGGAGAGTTCTCCAGAAGTTCATACTCGAAGAGGACTTCCTGGAACCATGAGTCTGGCTTATCGTTGTATGATGAGTAACTCTCCCTGACAGGCTTCCCGTCGCCTTGATATGAGTCGCCTCCGCCTCCTCCAGTAGCCATGTCTTGGAACATGCCCAACACCTCGGCTCTCATGCTGTAAGGCATCTGGCGGATGAACCTCGCTCTGTTCTTTGCTTCGTCTAGTTGTTCAGATGTGAACTTTATGATTTTCATGTTATTCCTTTGTCATTGACATTTATATTGTGTTATTCGCGACATCGTATCTTGCAGCATATTCTTCAGCATTTCGACCGTTAGCATGGATCCAAGTACCATTCGTTCTTCTGACCACGGTGTCCTTATGCTGATCAACAGTGTAAGCGATGCCGTCGTGAGAGAGGATGAAGAGCGCTCCTGAACTTCCATCAAAGCATGCAGCTCTGACGAACTCTGTGACTGTGGTCTTTGAGAAACCACCAGAGGACGCCATCCAGATGTAAAGCTCGTCACCCACTTTCATCGGTGTTTTCCAGTTCCAGGGCTTGTGTGAAGTGACTGCATTTCGACTGTGGACAGTGATGCGATGAAAGGGTGTATTGATTATCATGAAAGCTCCTTTGGTTATTTGGTTACTTTTATTTGCATGTACTTTATTCTTCCATTGGTGGGCAATTGTCATGACCGCTGATTACTCTTTCCATGAACTCTGAAGGTTCATCATCACAATAATTGACCCATCCTTCCCAAAGATCATCAAAGGGACCGACTATA
>Ga0209756_1002275_pt1 | contig 16753 bp, 15 predicted proteins | sample ETNvirenome_6_85_FD_184071 | JGI IMG/M metagenome (GOLD analysis project Ga0209756, IMG submission 184071) | Marine viral communities from the Pacific Ocean - ETNP_6_85 (SPAdes) (version 3) | ecosystem: Environmental > Aquatic > Marine > Oceanic | place: Pacific Ocean | collected 2013-06-19
AAAAATAAGAAGGTAATAGAATGTCAGATGATAATAAGTGGTCAAAACCAGATTCTCCTCCCCCGCCGATGTTCTTCGGAGAGAAAGAAAAGAATCTTGTAAAACAAGTTAATGATGAAATTATTGAGCGAGTTGTTGGACAACAGCTTCTTTACTTTCCGATTGACATTGACCATACCAATTTTCATCCTTTATATGGAGAAGCAATTGAAAAAACATTTCTCCCACCAGTTCGTGTATTTGCAAGAGTTGAATATCAAGGTGTTGAAACAAATTTTGTTGACAACTTGGCACTTGATAAAAAGACTGGTTTAAAGATAATGTTTCACAAAAGAAGATTAACCGAAGATCAGAACCTGTTTGTACGAGAAGGTGATTTTGTAAAATACGGAAAAATCTTTTATGAAATTGTAAAATTAAATGAACCAAAACACCTTTTTGGTCAAGCCGATACACAATTTGAAATTATAGCAGATTGTATAAGAGCAAGAGACGGAGTTTTCAATGCAGAGTGAGACAAGACCAGTGAAGTTTTTAGCATCATCATTAGAAACCATTGATACAGGCATGTATGAATGGGTTGATGAAACTTTGAACCTACATACTAAAACTAATAAAGGAATCTACAAAGCGCCTGTTCTTTGGCTTGGCACTGAGAGAGTTTGGCAAATCAAAAGCGATCAGCGAATCAGAGACAAAGTTGGAAAGTTAATCCTTCCCCTTATCACTGTTAACAGATCTTCCGTGACAAAAGATCCTAATTTCAAAGGAATCTTTCAAGCACACCTTTATGAGCAGAATGATTTTAGAGGTGGTGCAACTCCTGCTGCACGATCAACCAATCAAGACCGAACCAGAGAGTTTCAAAATAATAGACAGAATAATATAACTAAGGGTAACCAACAAACAGGAAAGCAAGATGAAAACAGCGAAGTTGTTTATGATACACTAAACTCTCCAATACCTGTGTATGTTGCTGTTACTTATTCCATTACTCTGAGAACAGAATACCAACAACAAATGAATGACTTAATGCAGCCGTTCATCACATCCACTGGTCAAATCAATTCATTCTTTTTTAAAAAAGATGGTCATAGCTATGAAGCCTTCATACAACAAGACATGTCTATGAATAACAACACAACAAATCTTGGCGAAGAAGAAAGAATGTTTGAAACAAAAATAGATATAAAAGTTCAAGGGTATTTAATAGGAGAGGGGTATTCTAGGGATAAGCCTACCTTATCGCGACGACAAAATAGAGCAAAATTAGTCTTTACCGGTGAAAGGACTATGGTCGGTGATAAAATCCCTCATAAGACAAAAGACAATGATTACAAAGACTAGTGCTTTTAAGCATTAGAACTACTATTTATTGTGATAAGAATTATTTAAGGAGTTTTTAAATGCCAAAGAAATTTGATTTCATATCTCCAGATATCGTCCTTAACGAGGTTGATGAATCTGTGCTTCCTGTTGAAGCAACTGAAGTTGGGCCTCTATTGATCGGCCAAACTGAGAGAGGACCGGCGATGAAGCCGGTAAGAGTTACAAACCTCAGCGATTTGTATGCTATCTTTGGAAATCCAATCAGCGGAAGGGGTACTTCCGATTTGGATGTATGGAGAGAAGGGAATAAAAAAGTCCCAACCTATGCAATGTATGCAGCACAAGCTCATCTTGCAGCAAACAGCACACCAGTTACAATGGTTCGCCTTCTAGGTGAAGCTGATTCAAACCAGTCATCTGGTACTAGGGTGGGCTGGAAATTAAACGGAAAGAGCGAAGGCACCGTAGCAGCTAATACAACTGCTTACGGCTTGTTCATTATGCCATCTGCATCAGCAACCACTAACCCAACCGGTTCTTTGGCTGCTATCTTTTATGCCACAGGGTCTTCTTTGCTTCTTAGTGGAAGTGATTCTCTAGGAAACGCAGGACAGAAGGCAACAGCACAATTGATAGAATCAACTGCTGGTGGAAAGTTTACCATGATTGTATCCTCTTCTTCCGGAGAAGGTAATTCAATTAGTTTTTCTTTTGACCCGAATGCAGAAGACTTTATTCGAAATAGATTCAATACCAATCCACAGAAGATTGAAGCTAGTGACAACTTTGGAACTACAAATGAATCATATTGGCTTGGTGAATCCTTTGAGCAAGCAGTCACAGACGATGTATTGGTCCACAATGCCGTAGATCAATATGGCGTTATTCTTCCGCTTCAAGAGGGAGGAGCAGAAACAGGAAACTGGGCCTATCATCAGTTCGATGCTCAGCAAGCAAAGACCGGTTATTTCTTAAACAGAAAAGTCGGTGGTAACCGAGCACAGCTTTTTCGCCTTGTCGCACACTCTGCTGGTGAGTGGGAAAGTAAAAACCTACATGTAGAGATCGGTGACCTTCGGGTAGGAAACTCTCAAAACCCTAACTCTTCATTTACTGTTAAGATTATGAACGGAAAGCAGATTCTAGAAAGATTTTCTAACTGTAACTTGGACCTTACCAGTGAAAACTTTATCGCTAAAAAGATCGGTGATCAGTATCTAGATTGGGATGCCACGAACAAGAAGTATAATGTTCGCGGAGAGTATGCAAATGTATCTGATTATGTATATGTAGAGCTTGATGCAGCTGTTGCCAATCAAACTCTTGAAGACTCATTCGCTCTTCCTGTTGGATTCGAAGGTCCTCTTCAGCACAAAGGTTGGTCTTTTAGATCAGGATCCGCAAATGTTGAAACAAAAGCAGCGGCTCCAAGTGCAGCATTTACAGATCCCTATATTCTAGGTGGGAATGGAATTGCAAGTTCCGGAGCCCCAGCTAGTGACCTTGTAGGTGGATTGGTTGCAGGCTTTACAGGGTCTTTGAACTTCCCATCACTTAGACTTACAAGTCTAAACACAAACCAAGGTGGAAACTATGCTGCTTCTTCTGTGTTTGGTGTTCGACACTATCAAGGATCTACAACTTATCGCGATGCTAGTTATGGAGACATCTTGCGTGTTCTTCCAAACAATGTAACCGCAGCCGGTAACTCGTTTGAACTATCGTTTACTTTCTCACTGGAAGAAATTGTTGCATCAAACGGACTATACTACTTCAACGAAGGAGTTATGGGTTATGGTGAAGGAACAGGAAATACACTTCAATCACTATTTGATTTAGGTGTTAAGCAATACCGTGCTCCAATGGTTGGAGGATCCGATGGTGTTGATATCAAAAAGGTATCACCATTCTCTGATTATCACATCGGTGACAGCGATACCAGTGTCACTAACTATGTTAAGCACACAATTGAAAAAGCACTTGATACAGTAGCAGATTCAGAAGTTGTTGAGTACGAAATGATTGCTATGCCCGGAATGACCGATACTACGATCACAAACCGCATGATTCAAATCTGTGAAGATCGTGGAGATGCAATGGCAGTTGTTGACTTAAATGGAATCTATCGACATGAGTTTGAGGCTGCTTCACAAGAAAATGGTGCCGCTTCAACTGCTATTTCAACAGCAAACACTAGATTGATCAATTCATCTTATGTTGCAACTTACTACCCATCAGTTCGTATCACAGACACAGCCAACGGTGGTAATAATGTTCTTATTGTTCCTCCATCAGTTGCTGCTATTGGAGCAATCGCAAAGTCCCAAGGAACATCAGAGCCTTGGTTTGCACCTGCTGGATTTAACAGAGGTGGGATCAATGAGTTAGGTGGATCAAACGGTCCTCGCGTTAACGGAACTCTTGAGCACCTTACTAAGGCAGATAGAGATAACCTTTACGAAGTAAATATTAATCCAATTGCTAGATTCCCTGCTTCTGGTAACATTGTAATCTTCGGTCAAAAGACCATGCAGCAGAATGCTTCTGCTTTGGATCGAATCAATGTTCGTCGTCTACTTCTTCATCTTAAGAGAAGAATCGGAAATGTCGCAGAGACTATTCTGTTTGATCAGAATGTTCAAGCAACTTGGAATCGTTTTAAGTTCCAAGCAGATCAGATTCTTTCAGATGTTCAGTCTAGACTTGGAATCACAGAGTACAAGTTGGTATTGGATGAAACCACCACTACCGCAGACCTTGTAGATAGAAACATTCTTTATGCAAAAGTTCTTATTAAGCCAGCCAGCGCAATCGAGTTTATTGTTGTAGACTTTGTTGTAACACGTAGCGGAATTGAACTGTAACACTAGTTATTAATGATTATAGGAGAAAATTAATATGTCAGGATTTTGGAGTACAGCAAACAGCAATAGCGAGCCAAAAAGAAATTATAGATTTCTTGTTCAGTTGGATGGTTTAAATACAAGCCCTCTCTGGTATGCTAAGTCAGTTGGCCTTCCCAACTATACAGTCACTAATGTATCTCATACATTTTTAGACAACGAGTATCACTTTCCCGGAAAGGTCCAGTGGCAAGAGATTTCTTTGACCTTGGTTGATCCTATTTCTGAGAATGCGGTAAAGCAGACAAACCAAATGATTATCAATTCTGGTTATACTGTTCCTGCGGCACCAGTTGGAGTCGGAAATAGCTCAGCTTCAACGCTTTCTAAGAGCAAGATGAACAATGATGGCATTAAAGGTGTTACTATTACAGTTATCGACTCAGAAGGGTCACAGGTTGAAAAATGGACTCTTAAAAATCCTATTCTTACTTCTGCTAAGTTTGGAGACCTAGACTACACTAACGAAGATCTTAAAACAGTTGAGATTGGACTTAAGTATGATTGGGCTGAATGTGATAGCAAGGACACTGATGAGCAGTTCCAGGCTGGTACTCCTTCCTAGAGGTAAATTATGGCTTTTTGGAGCAATCCGACAACAGAACCTAAGCGCCAATATAGATTTTTAATTACGAACGGTAGTCAGGATTCTGTTTGGTATTGGGTTAAGAATGCACAAACACCTTCATTTGATATAAATGATGGTGTTTATTTGCTTGGAAATCATAAATTTAAATATCCGGGCACCGTAAATTGGAATGATGTGCAGATCTCAATCGTTGATGATTCCAATAGAATAAAAGATTTGTATGACACTTTAGTATCCGGAGGTTATTATCCGGATGCTAGTCAAACAGATGGTGTAAATAAGATAGACTTATCAAAAAACTTTACGAATGGTGCAGATTTTCAAATAGTATTATTGAAGGCAGATGGAACACCCTCTGATACTTGGACACTTGAGAATCCTTGGATAAAATCCGCAAATTTCGGACAATTAGACTATTCTAGCGATGAGCTGTTGACAATAGATTTAACAATCAGCTATGATAGAGCAGAAATTACTTAGAAGCGAGGTGAAAATTGAGTAATAGAAATAATTTAGAGAGAACAGGAGCACACTCTCAAGCCACAGATGCTCCACCATCATCTCCTCTTGATTTTGTAACTCCAACAGAGTTTGTTGAGCTTCCATCAAGAGGAAACGGATACCCAGAAGGACATGCTTTGCGCGGGAAGGAAGTTATCGAAATAAGATTCATGACGGCAAAAGACGAAGACATTCTAACTTCTCAAACTCTGTTGAAGAAAGGCTTGGCATTAGAAAGATTCATTCAGAATATTCTGGTTGACAAGGGTATTAACTCCAAAAGTATTTTAGTTGGAGATAGAAATGCTATTATCGTAGCTGCAAGAGCATCGGGATATGGCCATATCTATGAGACACAAGTATCTTGCCCATCGTGTGGTGCCAAGCAAGAAGAAGAATTTGACATTTCAAATCCAGAAGTTACCGAATCAAAGTGGGATGAGACTGTAAACATTACTAAAACAGATTCTGGTACCTTCATTGCCAGAACACCAATGACTAATTTTGACATTGAGCTTAAACTCCTCACTGGTGAAGACGAGATTAAACTTGCGGCATTAACAACAAACAAAAGAAAAAAGAAACTTAATGAGTCTATTATGACGGATCAGTTTAAGCAAATGATTGTATCCATTTCGGGATATGATGATCGACAAGTCATTAATAAGTATGTTGATGTAATGCCGGCTCAGGATTCAAGATTTCTAAGAAATGCTTATAAATTGATTTCTCCCAACGTTAAGATTATAAAGAACTTCTCTTGCGACTCTTGTGGTCATGTGCAAGAATTGGAGGTTCCGTTTGGAGCGGACTTTTTTTGGCCTGACTCCTAAGTACATGGAATCTGTGTATGAGCAATTCTTTTTGCTTAAGCATCATGGTGGCTGGTCCTTTATTGAGGCGTATAACCTACCTGTTGGATTGAGGAACTGGTTTCTTGTAAGATTACAAAAAGAATTCGAAGAAGAGAAAAAACAAATTGAAAAAGCCAAGAGAAAGCGATAGTTCTTGGCTTTTGCTTTTATTTACTATTTATTGCGAGGGCTTATTATGAGTGAAAAAAAATTACTAAATGAATCGTGGTTAAAAATGTTTGGGACTTGGAACAAAGAGATTCTCAAGTACATTTATGGCAAGGATGTTAAGATGCAGGCACAACTCGGTGCGCATGAACTTGCTGGTCAAATGATCAAAGAAGAAGGCGAAGATGTGGACAACACTTTAAGCTTTTCAATTACAGGCGAAGAAAGGGATGTCAAATCTTATGCAAATGCGATTATGGCACAGAAAGGCTTTATTGATGCATATGTTGCTCATGGCCCTGATCACATGTTGACAATTAAACAAAAAGAGATTTTAAACCAAGCAATTCGCAATTTTGAACAAACAACTGGAATAACTTGGCCTTTTAGCACTGAGGCATAAATGAATGGCTAAATACCCAATAAATTCCAAAGAAGAATTGATCGCTGCAATCGCGGAGCTTTCTGATGCTGATGTCAAAGGCAGTGGCCTTCAGAAGATCAAAGAAACCATGGAGAGCATCGCCGATCTAACAAACGAGCAACTTGATGCAAAGACAAGGTCTCAAAATTTAGATCTAGACATGGCGAGATTGCAAAGCGACCGTCTGGAAATAGCAGATCAGCTTAACAAATATCAACAAGAAACAAACCAGCTCGCTGCCGCTGCACTCAGTGATCACTCTGAAGAGGGCAATCGGTTGCGCGAAATCGTCGCTCAAAGAGAAGCAGTAGTACAATCATATAAAGATCAAGGTTATGAAATTTCACAAGTAACCGAGGCTCAGAAGAAGTTTGCCAAGCAGTCTGATGCTGTCTTTGACAAATATGCCACAATGTCTGGATTCTTTACAAAAGCCTCAGAAGGTGTGGCGGGCTCTATGTTCGGCTTTATTGGAGCACTCAAGGAATCAGAAAACCCTCTTGGAGTCATGACCGCTTCTTTCGGTAAATTCGTCAATGTAACCAACTTTGCTAATAGTATTGTAACAAAGATGGTAGAATCAACAATAATGATGGTAAGAGAATTTGACTCTGCCTCAGCTGCATTTGCCAAAGCAACAGGCTTGGGTGATAAGTATGCTGGTACTTTGTTGAGTATAAGACAAGAAGCTAATGTTCTCGGTGCTAATTTTAAAAATGTTGGAGAATCTCTCAAATCGCTAGCGGAGCAGTTTGTTGGGTTTACAGATCTAGGTGATGAAACCAAAGGAACGCTTGTCACAACAGGTGCTCTATTAACAAGAATAGGCGTTTCAGCTGGTGAATCTGCTACTTTGCTTAATACATTCACATTAAACATGGGAATGAGTGCGCTTGAGGCTTCCAATTTCACAAAAGAGATGATCCAGATGGGTGCGAATGCAGACATTGCATCAACCAAGCTTATTTCTGATTTTCATGCAGCACAGAAGGTAATTGCTGTGTATGGTAAAAGCTCAATAGGAGTGTTCAAGGGACTCTCGGCAGCTGCCAAAGCCGCCGGAGTAGAAATGGGAACTCTCTTGGGCATGGCTCAGAAATTCAACAGGTTCGATTCAGCAGCAGAGTCTGTGGGAAAATTAAATGCTATTTTGGGTAGTCAACTTTCTTCGACAGAAATGCTGTTGATGACAGAAGATAAGAGAATAGAGACACTAATACAGCAAGTTCAAATACAAGGTACGAACTTTGCAGACATGGATAAGTTTAAGCAAGAAGCGATAGCTGCAGCTGCTGGTATTAGTGACATGAACGAGGCTCAGAGAATCTTTGGAATGAACATGGGCCAGTATGAAGAATACCAACAGAGAATGAATAGAACAGCGAATATACAAGAAAACTTTAACAAAGCAGTAGAGGCAACAATACCACTACAAGAGAAGTTCTCAATTTTAATGGCGGAATTTGCTGTTTTTGTGGAGCCCCTACTTGAAGGTTTGGGTATGTTTATAGATCTTTTAATTGACGCAATACACTTCTTTAGCGAAAGCGATAAGATTTTTATAGGTGTCACTCTCACAATCGGCCTATTGATCGCAGCATTGTTCTCTGCTGGGCCTGCTCTTGGTGCCGCAGCGACTGCTTTCGTTGGTGCTGGTGGTGCTATAGCAACAGCTGTGGCTACTATTGGCGGAGGAATAGGTGTATTAGCCGGAGGTCTTGGCGGATTAGCAACAGCAGCAACGGCATCTTCAGTTGGTATGGGATTATTGGCAGGCGCTGCGACTGTTTTAGGTGCCGTATCGTTCGCAGGAATTGTAAGCGGGCTTGCTCAAGTTGCAGCATTAATAAATGATAATATACAACTGCAAAATACTTTAGAAAACTTAGCATTAGTTTCAACTGGAACATCTGCAAGAGCTATGTCGCAAGGTGCAGCGGCAACTGTTGATGGCATACGAGATACAATCTCCGCCGCTTATCAGCAGAAAATTGAAATCACTTTAACAGTCAATGATGCTCCTCTCAAGGATTTCATAAAAGCAGAACTTAAAAATATAGATAAAGCAACAGCAGAGACAATTGTAGCAGTAGCGGAGGGTAGCTAATGTCATTTCCATCTTTTAATTATAAAACAAAAGGCCAACCAGATGAAGGCAGTCAAAATGACTATGCCAACAAGACTCAGAGCGAACTTCAATTTAAAAGCATGATTACAGGTCACACAGTAACCTTTAAGGCTTTTTTAAATGAGTTTAGTCAAAACTTTGCGTCTACTTGGAATTCAGAAGAAGTTTTCGGAAGAATGGATCCAATCGCAACATTCCAAGGAACAAAGAGAACGATCTCTGTTGGATGGACAGTTCCTGCTGGGAATTTGGCAACTGCTAAGAGAAATGTTCAGATGATAAATGCACTAGGTGCGATGTTATATCCGGCATACAGCAAAGACCAAGTCCAAGTTGATGGTGAAACTATAACATCCGCTTCTTCTATCGCACGACCTCCACTAATTAAAGTTAAGTTTTCAAACCTAATCAGATCCGCAGATGACGAAGACGGTTTATTAGGTTATGTTGATGGCTTTAGCTTCACACCTGATTTGGAAATGGGAATGTTAATAGAAGACGGAAACCATTATCCAAAAGTATATACAATCTCTTGTCAGTTGAATGTTCTTCATCAGCATGATGTTGGATTTGATAATGAAAACAATTGGCTTGGTGGTGATAATTATAAGAAATGGATTTTTGGAGAAGAAGATGAGTAGATTTAGAAAGAGAAGAATTGCTGTTAATAAGACATATAAGGATGAACAAATCTTTGAGTCTCGTGGTGTTGAGAAAGTAAAACAGTATACTACCCCATCTTATAAAAGCCCAACAGATGAAGATCTATTGAGAATTCCTTATGTTTCTCACTATTGGTCTGTTGGAGATCGCTACTTCAAACTAGCTCAGCAACACTACAATGATCACAAACTTTGGTATCTCATTGCTTTGTTCAATAGAAAACCAACCGAATCACACATAGAGGTTGGAGAGGAAATTAAAATCCCAACCGATATTGTCTTAGCAATGGAGATACTTGAGTAATGGGTATACTTTCACAAATAAGAGATAAAAAGATTGCCTTCAGAAGACTTAGTGGTGAAACAGTAATACAGCTACTTGGTACTGGTACTATATTTGATGACAAGATTTCAATCAAAGTCAATAATAGTGAGGTGAGGAGACTTATAAGATTTCAAATAGAACTATCATATCTAGAGCTGTCTCTTAGTGAAAAGTTTATTGCCCTATCTACTGTCGGGTTGTTAGAAAAAGAGGATCTCAAGGAGCTTATAAACATTGGATATCCACCTGATGCACCAGCATTGAGGTCTAGGTTGGATTTGGTTTTCAGCAGCCTAATAAAAAAACGCACTCTTAATGACACCGAACGTGCATTTTTTATCAAATTTCAAAATGATGCAACAGAACAAGTGTCAAAAGAGCTTAGGATAAAGCTTGTCAAGCAGTTTCAAGAATCAGATTATATAGCCGACACATATCCGGAACTCGTTGGATTTACTTTAAAAGATTTTGCTGTTGAAGTCGAACAAAGCATAAAAGATTTTATAAATACCGATGGTTTTGGTAGAGCGGAAAAATTACCATTTATTCGTCTTTCCGGAGGAGAATATTTTATTAGATATAGAGATCAAGAGCAGACTTTCCCATCAGAGAATTTTAATCTTACCACTGAACAAGTGCAAAATAGATTAACAAATAGTACTTATAGCTTGTTTTTAAATGATAGAGATGACGCAAGAAACGCTTTATCTCAGCCTCTTAAATATGTGGATTTTGAACTTGAAGGGTTGAATCAACTTGAAAATCTAACAAGAGATGAAGGTACATGGTGGAAACTGTATTCCGATGCTGATAGTCCGTTTACAATTGATGATGTTATATTGGACCACTATTTAAGATTTATTGACAATGTACAACTAGAAAGAGAACAAGATGCTGCTCTGAAGAGGGAGCTTGAAGAATTCAGAGATGAACAAGCTAAGCCGGCTGCTGATATTGTTCTTCCATTCCTGCTTCGCCATTATGAATCATTAGTAAGAATAGAGATAGCAAAAGAATTATCACACCTCTCACGCGACGATGTTCAAGACAGTGGCAATGACATTATGGAGCGAGCCGAGGAAAACGCGATTGATGCAATTCGCGGACTTGCAACCTCATCCAGATATGAAGAAGAGCTTAGTGAAGAAACTATCAAGCAAAGACAGAAGAACTACAAACAATGTGTCCTTCTTTTAAATCTTGAAGATCTTAAAACAGATTTTGATAACAAGCTGGAGTATGATTCAAGCCGTAAAGAATCAGAAGAAGGAGATTTCTTGGACCCTCTTCACAGAAAGGGCTATTACAATAATAGATTCTACATGGTTCAGGCAGGAGATCAAACAAACCCAGATCAAAATCGAATTATAAATAAGCTTAAACTGCCAAAAGCAGAACAAGTAAAAAGCTTTCTAAACATGACACCCGACATTCATGCTGCTCTTATGCCGCAGATAAGATTATTTAAGGTTTATTTTAACAAAGAAAACAAGAAATACATCACACACGAGTTTCCATTTCCATCTTCAAATTCAAAAGATAGGATAAATAAACTTTTTGAGAACTCTACCTCTATTGATAGAGGAGAGGGTCTTGGAATTAAAGAGTTTTCATTTTCTTTTGATGGAGAGACTCCCGCTACTGCTACAAAATATGTAAGGGCAAAACTTACATTGTTTTTTCAATCATTTCAAGACTTTGTAAAAGAAAGGACGGTAGTGGATGGAGACAAGACATTTACATTTCGCTATTTAGATCTCTTTGTAAACACAAAATTCTGCCCTAGATCTGGTGAGAACTCATTCTCGCCTCTTTATTATGACCCAACATTTTATAGACTCAGAGCAGATGTTGGGTGGGCTGGGAGAAACGATGAAGAGTTTCGCAACATTTTAAGTAAAAGAGGTTTGAAATCCGAAGATTTTAACAACGCTTTGGCACTCACAAACAAAACATTTTATCTTAACTTGGTTGATCATAATGTTGACATAGCAAATGATGGAACAGTTACGGTTACTGCTGATTATGTTGCTTACATCGAGGGTGTTTTGGATTCAAACCGCATGAATGCTCTTGTCGATCGCGAAGTAAAAAAGGTACAAGAAAAGTATGTAAAAGAATTTGAAGAATCACTTATCAATCCTAATAAGGCATGTGACGAAGAAGGAAGAAGAAGATTAAAAAATGCAATCAATGCCCTTGACGGAGGAGCAGTTGAAAACACAAGGCAGAGGTTGGTGAGAGACTTGATTTTGCACAATAAGCTTTATACAGTAAACATTGACAAGCCATCTCTAAATCAGTTCAGAAGAAGAGAGTTCTTTACAAAAACCCCAAGGATTCAGAGAAAAGAGAAAATCAAAAGCGCACCAGCAGAGGGCATACCAGATAATAAGGGCATAGATGAAACATGGTCGTTTATTGATTCTAAATTTGTCCAAGATGCTGATTATCAAAACAATTCAAAAATCTATTTCTTTTATTTTGCTGATTTAGTTTATTTCTTGACAGAGTGCATGTATGATGAGCAAGGAAATCAACTACCAGAAGTTGAAAATGTAAAACTCATCTTATCTTCTTTTGTTATAACGGACCCTTTTAAAGGAGATCAGCTCATAAACATTGGCCAAATACCTGTTGACCTTGAAACATTTACAGAGTGGTATGATGAACATATAACAAAAAAGGAAATAGATAATCTTTCTGTGATAGAGTTTATAAAACGTTTTATGTTTTATCTTGTTTCAAATGTATTCAACGAGTCCTGCATCAATCAGGATTTGATAAAACGACTAATGTTTCAAACAACAAATATCTTGGCAGTTAAAGGCGACTATGATGCAATGGATCCAATGTGGGAGCTTGAAGGACCAATAATTGATGTTGATACCTCTTATAGCAATGGTTTACTTCCGCTTAAAACAGCAGTGGAGGGAAGCGGAACTACTGATGTGCGAAACTTAGTTTCTTATTTAGTTGTTTTTCCTTATTACAGACAAGCAAATCATTCCGGTAGGGGAGTGAGATCAATCGATGAATCAAATGGTGTTTATCATTTTGACATCGGAGCAAAACAAGGTCTTGTAAAAACTGTTTCATTTTCACGAACAGAGATTGACGGCTTGAGAGAATCAAGAATGTTTACACAAGGTGCCAACAGTCTTTTGCAGTTATCTTCTGTTTATCGTTGTTCTATGAAGATGATAGGAAACACCTTGTTATATCCGGGCATGGAATTTTGGCTCAATCCATTTGGAATTGGAGGCTTGGAATTTGGCTTCCCACAGACAGGAGTTGGTACGGAAAATGCCCCAAACCTATCAAACATCATGGGGATTGGTGGTTATCAGCAAGTTTTAAAAGTAACATCCACAATATCATCTGGTAAGTTTGAGACAGATGTCGAGGCTCATTATGTTTATTCTGGTGAAGAGGGTGGAGTTACAAATAAGAAAGAAAAGGTAATATCCGTTTGTGAGAACATAACAGACATAGATGCTGGTGATGAGCAGACAAACTCTTGTAGTGGTTTGATCGTCAAAGTCCAGAATGATATTGCTGCTTTGGCAGCAACAGGTGAAGGTGTTCCGGACATTACAGATCCTGAAGCAGAACAAGAAACGAGTGAACGACAATGAGCAAGTATAAAGGAAAAAACGAAACAAAGATTACATCAACCCTAGCTGTTGACAGAGCAAACTATAAAGTAAATTCTTTTAAAGATGAGCTGGGTGAGGTTCCGAAGAATGTTAAGGACTTTAACTTTTTAGAAAGAGCATTGTATGGCCGAATCAATCAAGACGATGATACGATTTATGTTAGGGAAACAAAACTTAAACTTGTTCCGCAAGATGGTGAAACTTTTTTTGTTTTAGATTTTGTTGCTGAACAATTGAGACTATTTAAAAACAAAATAAAACAGTCTGTTTCGTTTGGAAAACTACCGAGCGATGACCCATTCTTATCAAACATAGTTGTTTACAAAGCCTATGAAGATCCAGTCAATCTTTACAGAGAGTATTTAAACAATCAAATTTTTCTTTTTAATGACAGAGTCAAGCCGGATAGTATTATTGATTATGGTGAATGGACAAAACAATTTGTTTCTTTTCAAAGAATCAACGGGCCAAAGTTCCCAACAACCTTCTCAGGTTTTCAACGATCCGGCAAGTCAAGCATCTTTACATCAGGTTTGGCAGTCTCAATAGCAAACTTAGATTGTGGAAATGATGAACAAAAGAGTGATTTCTTCTTAGAAAACAGATTCTTAGAGTATTACACAAAAGTTGCATTACAATTTGGATTCTATGTAAACAAAGCTAGCCCATGGATTTTAATAAGCGATCTACAATCACCAGCTACTTTAACACATAGACAAGATTTAGAACTACTAACTTTAAGACAAACATTTCAAAAAAGATTCCAAAAGTGCTACGAAAGAGATACAGTCTTTTTAAGACAACTTTTAGAAAACGGATATAGAACATTTATTGCCAGCAATCCTATAAAGAAAGAATTTATTATAAAATGCAATAAAACAGCAAAAAATATTACCTATAGATATAATAATATTAATAATATAATATATAATAATAATTTTTATATTAATTTATATATAACATTTAAGAATATAGAAGAATACAACTATTTAAGTGTGCCCGAGGAAGCAAGAGTCAAACAAAAAGCAAAAATCTTTGCAGAAAAGCTTGACAACTCCAGAGCAATGGATTATATTAATACTCAGTTTCAGACTTCGTACAGAACGAGATCAGGAACATTAAATAATTTATTGAACAAACAGAGGAAAGCTTCGGAGGGCTAATGATATTTCAAATAATTGATGATAAAAAGGATTGTACAGGATGGTTTGCAGATGGAAAATTAAGGGCGGGTTCCCTTCCAAAGAATATGACCGCAACTTGGGATTGGTCACCGAGGCTTGGAGACGAAAGAGTCAACCTAGCAAAAATATACGCAAAGGGAAAACTTCTAAATGATGTTTGTCCTCCTCACTTAGAGGACCGTTGGCAAGCACGACAAAGAAAAATGAAAGCACATATCAAATCTTTTGTGGCCTCTAAGGTCAACATGAGCGATATTTGCTTTTATGAGCTTGTTCCACTACAAGACATTCAGCATTACTACCAAACTTTGAATGAGATAACGGAATGGATCGTTGGAAATCACCAGCGACCCATGAATTACTCATTTTTACACGATTTGATGATAACATGTCGTGAAATTTCAAAACAAGAGGTTCAAATTGATTGGCCATTGTTAAAGAAATTCGCCAATACCGACAAGAAAGCCATGTACCTAGCAAGATCTTGTTGGGACCGAAAGAATGTGGTCAATTACAACATTTTTGGTACAATAACGGGCCGTTTGGGACTACACGAAGGCTCCTTTCCTATTTTAAACCTTAAAAAGGAAATCCGAGATTGTGTTATGCCTCAAAACGACCTATTTGTAGAGCTTGACTTCAATGGTGCCGAGTTAAGAACACTTTTAAACCTATCAGGGCACCCCCAACCCACAGGAGACATTCATGATTGGAATCAAAACAATCTTTTTGATGATAATATTAGCCGAGATGATGCGAAGACAAAGATTTTTGCATGGCTATACAACCCGACATCACGAGTCATTGAGTCGGATTACTACGATAAGACAAAAGTCTTGGAGAAACACTATGCAGATGGAGTTGTCACTACTCCGTTTAGAAGAAAGATACCTTCAGATGACTTCCATGCACTTAACTACTTGGTACAGTCAACCTCTTCTGACAACTTCCTCACCCAAGCCAACAAAATCCACCGCTATTTGCGAGGAATGAAGTCGAATGTTGCCTTTTTGGTGCATGACTCGTTGGTCATTGACCTTCACAAGTCGGACAAACAAGAGTTATCTAACATCATTCGGCTTTTTCAAGACACAACACTTGGACACTTCAAAACGAATGTGAAAATTGGAAAGAATTTAGGAAAAATGGAGAAAATACAATGGTAGTTATCGGATTAGGCCAAGCTGGCCAAAATATTTGTGAAAGTATTAAAGAAATGTCAAAAATAAAGACTATCTGCTTAGATGAAGGTAAAGGAATTCCATCTTCTATCACTTATGAGGAATATGAGCAGAATATACCCAAATTAAGTAGAAAACTAAAGCTTGGAAACGAAGATGATGTCTGGTTTGTTGTTTGTGGCGGAGGAAAAGTTTCCGCTGCGACTTTGGCCGTCTTAGAACAGATTAGAGACAGAAACATAAGAGTTGCCCTTATTTCACCAGACCCTTTTCTTCTATCCAAGACTCAAGCCAAGCATAATAGAGTTGTTTGGAACGTGTTGCAAGAATATGCACGGTCGGGCCTTGTTTCTTCTGTTTATTTATTTTCAAATCGCCACATGGAGTCATTTGTTGGACAAGGGCCAATTGGAGACCTGTATACTAACATAAATAATGGAATTGCTAATTTTATTGTTACTAATGGGTGGTTTGAGAGTAACAGTCCTTTGATCGGCAACCTATTTGAACCAAAAGTAAATTCAACCATCAGGACGGTTTCTATTGGAAAGATTGAGGATTATCAAGAAAGTTTATATTTTCCACTTGACAATATAACAGAATCAAGTTATTATTACAGTATAAGCCAAGAGAAAATAGAAAATGAAAAAAATCTCTTGACAGAAATTAAACAACATGTTACATTAGAAAGAGAAAAGGGACGAAATAGTTCTTTTGGAATTTGGCAAAATACCACTGACTATTCCTATTTCTATTCTATAAAATACACACACTTTATACAACAGGAGGAGAAGTGAAAAATTTCATACCCATGATTGTTGGTTTTCTGATAAGCTGTTCAAGTAC
>Ga0209756_1002277_pt1 | contig 16750 bp, 27 predicted proteins | sample ETNvirenome_6_85_FD_184071 | JGI IMG/M metagenome (GOLD analysis project Ga0209756, IMG submission 184071) | Marine viral communities from the Pacific Ocean - ETNP_6_85 (SPAdes) (version 3) | ecosystem: Environmental > Aquatic > Marine > Oceanic | place: Pacific Ocean | collected 2013-06-19
TCATAGTTTTTAGTTCTAGTCTACCCCTAGTGTACACTAGCTAGTGTACCCTAATTAGTTAAACTGTATAGAATATAGTTTATCTAAACTAGGGTACACTAGGTGCTTCTTATAATAATATTTTTGGTTAACAAGTCTTTTATCCTGTGCTATTGTAGGGGTGGAGGTGACCATGAACTGGCGTAGACTAATGAATAAGCCAACGGATTTTAGTAAACAGGGGTATCCTGTTTTTGAGATCTCTGTTACCCCCGTTCTTGCTAGTGATTCTTCAAGTGAGTTCATGATGCCCTCACCTGAGGCCATGAACTTTATTGCCACAGTCGGGGATGACCTGATTTATCTTTCCTCTCCCTACACCTCTGGGGGAACCATTGACGGCGACGAGGCCATAAACAGAGTAAGAAGCACCAAAAAGATGCTTTTCACCCTCATGAATATGGGGGTTACCGTGTTTAGTCCAATTGTGAGTGGCACAGGGCTTTTCCCTTATGGTGAGGATAAGGATCATTCATGGTGGATGCACTGGGATCTCAAAATGCTCAGAAAATGTGACGGGGTAGCAGTGTTGGCACTCCCTGACTGGGAAAAGTCTTTAGGTATCCAGATGGAACTGGAGCTTGCCACCATTCTTCAAAAACCAATTTATATTATTGAGGAGGACTAATGACACCAACGCAAAAAGATTTGAGTGACCGCATTATTAAATTCTGGGCTGATCACGAGACTGGCCCCTCTTACCGGGAACTGGCTCTTCTTACAGGAACAGCCGTTAGTAATATATACAGAATGGTGGAAAGACTTGCTGAACGGGGCGTTCTTCATGTTGATAAGGGGATGTGGCGCGGTATCTATCCAATAGATGAGTGGCGTAAAAAAAACGAACCGAAGCGTACCTATCGTGATGAATATGAACGTAAGCTGCTGGTAGAAAACCAAAGAATGCGTGAGGCATTAAAAGAAATAAGGGACATTGCTGATGTGAGCGAAGGAACAGAGCTTTATGTAATGATTGCAGAAAAGGGTCTGGGAGATTAATGGCAAAAAAAATCACAACGACTTATAGCTCTAAGACCAAAACCCGACGTAGAAACAAACTTCGTCCCTTTAACGGAAGAAAGAAACTGGGACCAAAGTCAGCATGGCGGGGCACAAAAAAAAGAAAACGGGGTCAGGGTGGATAGTTTTTATAATCCTTTCTTGCACCAAAATCTTGAAAGAACTCTTGATTGCTGGAAGTCAGTTAACAAACTGTTTTCCACAGGCGAAGTAAAAGAAATTATAAAAAGGGGAGAAGATTGTGAGCTTGGCACTGGAACCGTTATATACAAAAACAAATTAAACTCCATTATTAGAAGATCAAATATTGCTTGGCTCAGTTCAACAGAAATAAAATTTGCCTATGACAAGGTGTGGAACGCTCTTTGTTTGCTTAATAAACAACACTGGGGCTTTGAGATAGACGCACTTCAAGCCGCACAATACTCAGTATATGGTCCTTTTTGTCATTATTTTTATCATATGGACCTTGGAACTGGAGCCGATACCGATGCCAGAAAGCTGAGTGTTTCAATCAATCTTTCTGATCCGTCTGAATTTATTGGTGGCCGCCTTACAGTTGTGGGTGGAAGCGCTGATGGCAAATATCCCCCACAGGGCTTAGGCACAATGATTGCTTTTCCATCATATCTGGTTCACAGGGTCCGTCCTGTGTGGTGGGGCACTAGAAAATCTTTAGTATTTTGGGCAACAGGGAGGCCGTTTTCATGAGAAAAGAGCATGATTTTTATCCAACGCCATTTAGTATTGTTGGGCTAATGGTTAAGGAGTTTATGAACCGTCAGAATGCTTCTTGTCAGGCGCTTGATATATGGGAGCCGTGTGCTGGTGATAAACGCATAGCAAAAGAAATAAAATCTTATGCTGTTGTTACAGAAAAATCTCATTCTATTGGAAAAAGGTATATGGTGGGCAACGTCCACTGCACTGATATTCAAGAGGGGCAGGACTTTTTTTCATTCAAAGAAGCCCCCTTTCCTAACATAATGACTAATCCCCCCTTCAAGGACATAAGACAGTTTATTGATCATGCGTTTGAAATCGGAATAGAAAAAATGGCGCTTATCAGCAGTGAAAGGCTTTGGGCCTGTAAAAAAGGCAGGGAGCAATTTGAGCGTTACAAACCAAATCTTTTCTGTATGATGGATTTTAGAGAAGATTACCTTGGCAAGGGAGGCAGTCCTGACAGGGCACTGGCTATTAATATCTGGGACAGTCCCTGTGCGGATAGTTGTGAGTTTAAAATATTAAGGAAACCTGTGGAGGGCAAGGAGTAACCCATGTTAATAATGCCGGTTGTTGACATTGAGGTTGGGGAGTTCAACTCTTCCCCCCTCCAGCTTTTTTTACTAATAGCAATAAAGAAAAAACTTATATTGACCAGTCTTGTAAAGGGGGGTAGTGTGATATCGTTCTAGAGAGAACTCTCTGGAACGGGTTCCGGGGCTACCCTTACCCGTGCAAATATTCCCCTCTTGTAATTTGAAAGAGCGCTTCGGCGCTCTTTCTTTTTGGAAAATTTTTATGCAGGATCAACAGCTTCGGTCTTACCTAAGCAAGATAGACACTCTGCCCTATGAAGAGCAGAAAGAAATTCTATCGTTGTTAGACAAGCTGGAAGATGCAAAAGAACGCGAAAAGGTAATTCAAAGGTTTATTCCTTTCGTTAAGAAAGTGTGGCCAGCTTTTATAGAAGGCGACCACCACAAGATTATGGCAGATGCGTTTGAGCGTGTTGTAAATGGTAAGTTGAAAAGGCTTATCATCAACATGCCGCCTCGTCATACAAAATCAGAATTTGCTTCTTATCTTCTTCCTGCATGGTTCTTGGGGCGTGCCCCCGAAAAGAAAGTAATTCAAACGGCTCATACGGCTGAACTGGCTGTCGGGTTTGGAAGAAAAGTGCGGAACCTTGTTGGAGACGTGAGCTTTCAGGAAATTTTTCCGGGCACTAAGCTGCGGCAAGATTCTAAAGCAGCAGGACGATGGAACACAAACTCCGAAGGCGAGTATTTTGCCATCGGTGTTGGAGGGGCGGTAACGGGTAAGGGCGCAGACCTACTAATTATAGATGATCCACATAGTGAACAAGAGGCCCGCTCACCTGACGTTTCCGTCTTTGATCCAGTATATGAGTGGTACACATCGGGACCAAGACAAAGGCTACAGCCGGGAGGCGCTATTGTTATCGTAATGACACGATGGCACCAGCGCGATTTGGCAGGACAGATTTTGAAAGCCTCTCAACAGCGTGAAGGTAGCGATGGTTGGGAGGTTATACAGCTTCCCGCTATATTGCCATCAGGCAATAGTCTATGGCCAGAATTTTGGCCAAAAGAAGAACTTGAAAAGCTAAAAGCTGAACTTCCTGCTTCCAAATGGTCTGCCCAGTATCAGCAAGACCCGACAGCAGAAGAACAGGCGCTGATAAAACGCGACTGGTGGAGAACGTGGGAAAAAGACAGCCCTCCTGATTGTGAGTTTATTATTCAGTCTTGGGATACGGCTTTTCTTAAAACAGAACGGGCTGACTATTCTGCTTGTACAACGTGGGGTGTATTTTTTCGGGAAGACGATTCTGGAAAAGAAAACGCAAATATTATTTTGCTTGACTCATTTAAAGACAGAATGGAGTTTCCAGAACTCAAGTCCGTTGCCCAAAAAGCATATAATGAATGGGAGCCTGATGCTTGTATTGTTGAAGCTAAGGCAGCGGGCGCTCCTCTTATCTTTGAATTACGGTCTATGGGCATTCCCGTAAGTGATTACACGCCGTCAAGAGGAAACGACAAGATAGCCCGTGTTAATGCTGTTAGTGATTTGTTTGCGTCTGGACTGGTCTGGGCACCCTCAAAACACTGGGCAGAAGAGGTCATAGAGGAATTTGCTGCTTTTCCCGTTGGAGAGCATGATGACCTTGTTGACTCTTCAACCCAAGCCCTTCTTAGGTTTAGACAGGGGGGCTTTATTCGTGTTCCTTCTGATGAAGAAGAGGAGGAGATGAACATACGTCGCGTTGAGTATTATTAACTATAAATGAGGTGACCATGTCTTCTGGAAGACCGCCAATTACCAAGGAAGAGGTAAATTTGGTTGTTGATGCCTACATGATGTATGGAAACAACGCCGCCGAAGCAGCACGATCTTTAAATATGTCTGCATCTTCTTTTTACAGAAGGCTTCAAAAATCTAATTTATCGTTGCAACGCAACGAGTCAAACACTCCAGAGCCTGAACCTTTTGAAATAAACAAAGACGACTTACATGATGAAGTTGCCGACCTTGATGAAATTATCTCTAAAAGAAAAAGAGAGTTTCAAAGGCGCGATAATTTTGAAAAAAGCCGCAATCTTATAAATTGTCGAGTAAGAATTGACGGGCCAATAGGAATATTGCATCTGGGAGACCCTCATGTTGATGATCCGGGCACCTCAATTGATTTGCTTGAAAGCCATGTAAAACTTGTTAGCGATACAGAAGGATTGTTCGGGGCAACAGTTGGAGACCTTGCTAACCACTGGGTTGGAAGGCTAGCCAGACTTCATGCTCACCAGACAACAACAGAAGCGGAAACGTGGAAGCTGGTTGAATGGTTGGTAACAAGTATTGACTGGCTATATATTATTGGCGGCAATCATGATCTTTGGGTAGGAAACGGTGATCCTATTCAGTGGATGGTCAGAAAGCAAAGCGGTGTTTATGAAGCGCATGGAGCAAGAATTGGATTAGTGTTTCCTAATAAGAAACAGGTTCGTATTCACGCTAGGCATGACTGGTCAGGTCATTCTCAGTGGAACTCTGCTCATGGACCTGCCAAAGCAGCGCAAATGGGACACACAGATCATGTTCTTATAAGCGGGCACAGGCATATTAGCGGGTATCAAATTATAAAACAGCCTACAGACGGGCTTGTTACTCATGCAATTAGGGTGGCTTCTTACAAAATTCACGATAACTACGCTAAACAGTTAGGGCTGAAGAACCAAAATCTTTCTCCTTCTGTTTTGACAATTGTGCAGCCTGAAAAAGACGATAACGATTCTGGGCTTGTAACGGTGTTTCATGATATTGAAACAGGTGTTGATTTTCTTAACTTCCTTAGAAAAAGGAATCTGTGAAGTGAAGAAATTTATTGGAACTATATTTTTCTGTGTCGTTCTTTCGTTTTCCTGTTCGTTTGCTATTGCTGAAAGTTTGCTGGAAAACATAGAAAAGAAGCACAAACAAATGCTTTACCCAACGGTTCTTGTTTCCCTTGAACAGGGCGCTGGATCTGGCACTGTTATTTTTTCTAATAAAGTTGACGGCATAATTGTTAGTTTAGTGCTAACAAACTACCACGTTATTGAAAACAATGTTTCTGTAGAGCAAGAATGGGACTCTGCTAAAGAAAAAAAGGTTGATGTGGAAAGAAGACGGCCTGTTGATGTTGAGGTTTTTGAGTATAATAACTATAGTGAGTTAATTGGAACGATTGGCAGAGAAGCAGATATCGTTGCGTATGATGAAAAGCGTGATTTGGCTCTTTTAAAAATAACAGATACTGAGCGTCTTATGCCTTTTGTCGCTAAGTTGTATCCAGAAAAAAAAGATACTGGCCCTTGGATTTTTAGCGATGTGTTTGCTGTCGGCGCAGGGCTAGGAAAGCCTCCCTTTCCGACATCAGGATTTCTTGCTGGCTTTTCAAAAGATATTAATGGCAACCCTCTTTGGCTTGCTTCTGCTCCTATTATATTTGGTAATAGTGGCGGCTCTTTATTTGTTTATAGCCAAAGAAACCAATACGAGTTAATAGGCGTTCCCAGTATGGTTAGCTCTTATGGGTGGGGCACCGCTGTTCCTCATATGGCGTGGGCACGTCCCATAACAGAAATACGGCTTTTCTTGAGAAAGAACGGCTTTGGATATGTTTTAGGTGATATTAAAAAGAAGGAGACAAAGAATGCATCAAGATAGGATAATTTCAAGAGATCTGGGTACTCCTCCCGCAAGAAAGCATGTTAAAATAAAGGGCACTGGTGCAGCCACCAAAGGTCTTATTTATCATGCTTATGCTGATCAAGTTTCTGACAACGCCCAGAAGCCTCCCAAAAACTATGTGTCTACTGCTAAAAAGGTCTAGTTAATGGCGATTGAAAAAGCCATTGCTCAGGCTCCCAGCTTTTCTAACGCTCCAGAAGGGTTTGATGAGCTTGATCCTGACTCAAACGAACAGCCATTAGAAATTTCTGTTGTTAATCCAGACGCTGTTTCGATAGAAACCGAAGATGGCGGTGTCATAATAGATTTTGATCCAAAAGGAGAAGAGCGCGGCGAAGACCAGCATGATGACAATCTTGCCGATTTTATGGAAGAGGATGATCTTCGCAGTCTCAGTTCTCAGATAAGAGGGGATTTTGAGGGCGATATGTCGTCAAGATCTGACTGGGAGCAAACATATGTAGACGGGCTTGAATTGCTTGGTCTGAAGATTGAAGACAGGACAACGCCGTGGCCCGGTGCTTGTGGTGTTCATCACCCCATTCTCACTGAAGCTGTTATAAGGTTTCAGTCACAGGCAATAATGGAGGTTTTTCCTTCAAGTGGTCCGGTTAAAACAAAAATTGTTGGCAAAATAACTGACGATAAAGAAAAACAGGCACATCGTATTCAGGATTTTATGAATTATCTTATTCTGGATAAAATGACCGAATATCGTCCAGAAATGGAACAGCTTCTTTTTAACTTGCCTCTAGCAGGCTCTGCTTTCAAAAAAGTTTATTTTGATCCAACAATGGATCGTCCTTGCGCTCATTTTGTTCCTGCCGAAGATTTTGTTGTTGGTTACGGAGCAACCGATCTTTTAACAGCAGAGCGCTACACGCATGTTATGCGTAAATCAGAAAACGAGATACGCAAATTGCAGGCTGCGGGTCTTTATAGAGATGTTGATATTGGCAGCGCTTCTCATGAAATTTCACAAATACAGGAAAAGTATAATGAAATTGAAGGAGAAACTCCTGTAGACTCAGACTCTCGTCATGTTCTTCTTGAGGTCCACGTTGATCTTGATCTTCCGGGCTATGAAGACACGGATGATGATGGTGAAGAAACAGGCATTGCCCTCCCTTACGTTGTAACCATTGCCAAAAGCGGCGGCCATGTATTGGCTATACGCAGAAACTGGTATGAAGATGATGAGCGCAGAATGAAGCGTATGCATTTTGTTCATTACCAGTATATGCCCGGACTTGGGTTTTATGGCTTTGGTCTCATACATCTAATTGGGGGTCTCGCTAAGAGCGCTACATCATTGCTTCGGCAATTGGTAGACGCAGGGACGCTGGCAAATTTGCCCGGAGGTCTAAAAGCGAGGGGTTTGCGAATTAAGGGGGATGATTCGCCAATTATGCCGGGTGAGTTCCGCGATGTTGATATTGCGGGAGGGGCAATAAAAGACAACATTACTTTCCTTCCTTACAAAGAACCTAGCAATGTTTTGTATCAAATGCTTGGAGAGATTGTTGAAGAAGGCAGAAGGTTCGCTTCCCTGACCGATCTAAAGCTGGCCGACATGAAACAGGATGCGCCTGTTGGTACAACTTTAGCCTTAATAGAGCGTAGCATGAAGGTCATGACTGCTATACAGGCACGCCTTCATGCGGCTATGAAAAAAGAATTTGTTCTTCTTTCTGATCTTGTCAAAGATTATGCAACAGAAGAAGGCTATGACTACGAAGAAGAAGAGGATAGTGTAAAAGCTGAAGACTTTGACGGGCGCGTTGATGTTATTCCTGTTAGCGATCCGAACTCTTCAACAATGTCGCAACGAATTATGCAATATCAGGCAGCGTTGCAGTTAGCACAACAGGCTCCGCAGATGTATGATTTGCCAGAACTTCACAGGCAAATGCTTGATGTTCTGGGTATTGACGATGCACAAAAAATTATTCCACTGTCTGAGGAAAGAAAACCACGCGATCCTGTTTCAGAAAACATGGATGTTTTGAACGGCAAACCATTGAAAGCGTTTATTCATCAGGATCATGACGCTCATATTCAAATTCATCAGGCGGCTGTGCAAGATCCGAAAGTACAGGCGTTGGTTGGGGAAAGCCCGATGGCTTCTACAATCGCGTCTTCTATGGCGGCTCATATTCAAGAGCATCTTGCTTTTAAATACAGGGCAGAAATTGAAAAAGAACTTGGTGTTGAGTTGCCTCCACCAGACGAACCGTTGCCCAACGAGGTTGAGGTTAGACTTTCCAAGCTCGTTGCTGAGGCTGCGGAGCGCTTGCTGAATAAAGATATTAGCGAAACACAACAGCAAGAAAACCAGCAGAAGATGGAAGATCCTGTTATACAGATGCAGCAGAAAAAACTAGAGTTGCAGCAGCAGGATATTCAACGCAAAGCTGACACTGACAAGGCAAGGCTTGCTGCAAACATGGCTCAGGCTGAAATGCGTCAGGAAACAGAGCAATATCGTATTGATCAGCAATCTGAACTGGAAGGTGTGCGCTTAGGCGTTGATATTGCGAAGAGCAAAGCAGAGTTGGCCGACAAAAAAGAAGAACTGGAAGCAAAAAATCTTATTGAAAAAGCCAAGATTGTTTCTCAGGCTGGCAAAGCCTTAATGGATGACGAACAGAAGGATAACAAGAATTGACGGAACAACCCTTATTTGAGGTGTTTCAGAAAAACATTCGAGAAAGAATGAATGAAACTGCTGACGCTATTGCAACAGGGTCAGCGCATAGTTTTGAAGAGTATCAGAAAATGGTGGGGATCATAGAGGGTCTCGCCTTAGCTGAAAGAGAGTTGCTTGATTTAGTGGAGACTTTCAAAAAAGGCCAAGAGTAATCTTATGTTTCACATGAAACATAATGCAAGAGTCCACGGCTCTTAACCGTGAGCAGAGGGTCCGTAACCCTCGTCATTTTGACGAAAACGTGCATAGGAGGTTAGTTATGCCGAAGACCGAAAAGGTTGTCGATCTGGAAGATGAACGCCGCAAGGCTACTCAGCTTCCAACCCCAACTGGATTTCAATTGCTTATTGCCCTTCCTGAACAGGAAGAGAAAACTGAGGGCGGCATTTATGTCCCCGATGATTTTAGGCAAAGAGAAGAAACGGCAAGCATTACGGGTATGGTTCTGAGTATGGGACCAGATGCCTTTGCTGATGCTTCGCGTTTTCCTAGTGGCGCTTATTGTAATAAGGGCGACTGGATTATCATGCAAGCCTACACAGGTACGCGGGTTTCAATCCACGGAAAAGAGTTTCGTCTTATAAATGACGATTGTGTCAAAGCAACTATTGAAGATCCAAGGGGGGTCAAAAGAGCATGAGCAATGAAGCAGCTTTAGAGCAGGAAGCTCCCGAAAACTTTGATGAGCTTACAGATCCTGTAAATGTTTTGGAACAAAACGATGACATCGAAGTTGAGGTTGTTAATGATGTTCCAGAGGAAGATCAAAATAGGCCGCCACGGGTAGAGACTTCTGAAGAAGACGACGAAGATGATTCTCAGTTTGGTGAAAGAGTTCAAAAGCGTATAAGTAAATTACGCTATGAGTGGAATGAAGAACGAAGGGCAAAGGAGCAAGCCTTCAGAGAAGGCACTGAGGCTGTCAATTATGCCCGTTCTGTACAAAGTCAAAATGAGGCTTTGAAAGAACAGGTTGGAGAGCAGCGCAGGCTTCTTTATGATCAGGTTTCGGCCAAAACTGACGCAGAGATTGAGGGTGCAAAGCGCACCTATCGTGATGCGTATGAAGGCGGCGATCCTGATCAGATAGCTGATGCTCAGGAAGAACTGGCTCGTTTACATGCTGAAAAGTCTCAGTTTATGTATAATATGCCAGAGCCATCGGTTCAGCAGCCAGTACAGCAGCAGCCGCAACCACAGCCGCAGGCAGCAGAAGTGCCAGCGCCTGATCCTACTGCTGTAGAATGGATAAAAAGAAACCCTTGGTTTCAGCAACCGGGCTATGAAGAAATGACCGGGTTTGCTATTGGAATACATGAGAAATTAGTCAAGCAGGGTGTCGATCCCAGATCAGATCCTGCTTATTATGAGCAAATTGACAGTGTTATGCACCAACAGTTTGCTGAATACTTTGGGCAAGGAAAAACCTCCAGTGAGGCTCCGACTTCCCGAAGAACCCCGGTAGTTGCCCCCGCAAAAAGAGGGGGCAAAGGACCGCGCAAAGTGGAGCTAACTGGAACTCAGGTTTCTCTCGCTAAGAAACTTGGGTTAACGCCAGAACAGTACGCGGCACAAGTCGTGAAGGAGATGACATAATGGCTGACGGAAAGGCAATAGAGCGCAAACCTAGAGACACAGATACACGAGAAAGCGCATCTCGTCCTAAATCTTGGGAACCACCGCAGGTTCTTCCTGATCCTCAACCGCAAGACGGTTACGTTTTTCGGTGGATTAGAACTTCTCTCATGGGAAACTCAGACAATGTGAATGCATCGAAGAGATTTCGTGAGGGCTGGGAGCCTGTAAGAGCAGAAGATCATCCAGAACTAATGCTTACTTCCGATAGGAATAGTGAGTTTGAGGGGAATATAGAAGTGGGTGGATTGTTGCTTTGTAAAACGAGCAAAGAAAATGTCGATGCTCGCTCTGAGTATTATAGCAAGATGGCTCAAAAACAAGTGGACTCTGTGGATCAAAACTACATGAGGGATAATGATCCTCGTATGCCTAAACTTAATGAGAATAGGTCGAGGGTTACCTTCGGAGGCGGTTCAAAACCTACATAGGTTTGAGCCGTATGGTTTAAACTTTATAGAGGAGACGTGTGCAATGTCTAGTACGGCAGCACCATATGGTTTCCGTCCTGTCGGCCTTCTAGGTGGTGGCGATTGGAGCAATTCAATCCGTCATATCAAGATTGCCAGCGGGTATGGAACCGCTATCTTCTATGGGGATGTAGTCAAAATTGTAAATACTGGCACCATTCAAAAGGATGCTGGTACTACGACGATGACTCCCTGTGGAATTTTCGTTGGGTGTCGATATACAGACCCCAATACTAATCAGCCTACTTATGCCCAGCAATGGACTGCTAGTGTAGCAGCCTCTGATGCAATGGCATATGTTGTTGATGATCCTAATGTTGTTTTCCAAGCTCAGGGAGATGCAAGTCTTGCTCAAACTGCTCTTGGTAATAATGTTGCGGTTGTTCAGACGGCTGGTTCTACTTCAATCGGTACGAGCAAGAATGCTATTGATTCTTCAACGATAGCAACTACTAAAACTCTACCTGTGCGTATTATTGGTTTTGTTGATGGCCCAGATATAACTGTAGGTGACTCTTATACGGATGTTATTTGCAAGTTTAATTCGGGTGGTGACGCAACTGGTGACAGTTGTGCTTCGCATCAATACCAAGATACGACTGGCATTTAAGGAGGATTGAGCAATGGCTATTTCAAGAGCGCAAATGCTTAAAGAACTCCTGCCGGGTCTTAATGCTTTATTCGGTCTCGAATACGAGAAGTACGAAGACGAGCATAAAGAGGTTTACGAAACTGAATCCTCTGAGCGTAGCTTTGAAGAAGAAGTTGCCTTGGCAGGTTTCGATGCAGCACCTGTAAAGAATGAAGGTTCTGCTATTTCGTATGACAACGCACAGGAGTCGTACACAGCACGGTACAACCACGAAACAGTGGCAATGGGATTTATGATTACGGAAGAAGCTATGGAGGACAACCTCTATGATTCTCTCAGTGGTCGTTATACCAAAGCTCTGGCTCGCGCAATGGCGTATACCAAGCAGGTTAAAGCTGCAACCCCGCTTAATAACGGGTTTGACTCTTACCAGTCTGGTGACGGCGTTACGATGTTCAGTACCGCGCATCCATTAGTATCAGGTGGAACAAACTCTAACCGTCCTACCACGGGCGCTGACCTTAACGAAACCTCTCTTGAGGCGGCTGTTATTGCAATTGCTAAGTGGACGGACCAAAGAGGTCTTATGATTGCGGCTCGCCCGCGTCGTTTGATTGTGCCCCCCGATCTGATGTTTGTGGCAACCCGCATTCTGGATAGCGAGCAGCGTCCATCTACTGCGGATAACGACATCAATGCGATCAGGAATAATGGAACAATTCCTGAAGGATATCGTGTGAACCACTATCTCACCGATACCAATGCATGGTTCATGATTACTGATGTTCCAAATGGCATGAAACATTTTGAGCGTGCCGCGATGACCACCGCTATGGATGGTGACTTCAATACTGGTAACGCACGGTATAAAGCCCGTGAGCGTTATTCGTTTGGTGTTTCTGATCCTCTTGGCGTGTATGGTTCGCCGGGTTCTTCATAAGAAGAAGTGCCATGGGGGGGGAGGGGCTTGCCCCTCCCCTTTCTTTTTTAACTGGGATTTCATAGCCCTAGCGACTGGCCCAGCAGACGCTTACGAAGACTCTAGGGCGATACCTTTCGTAAGGAGGATGGCCAAATGGCTGCAACAACTTTTAACGGTCCTGTCCGTTCAGAAAATGGCTTTGAGCAAGTCTCAATAGCTTCTGGAACTGGCGCGATCACAACTAATTTAGATGTAGACAGCAGTGGTAATATAACAACCACTGGTTACGTTTCTGCATATGACAATGTAGTTTCTATTACTGATGCTACTTACAGCGTTGAATCAACCCAATCCGGTGCAGTTTTTACTCTTAACCGTGCAGCGGGTATTGTTGTTACGCTACCTACGGCGGCAGCAGGGCTTCACTACACCTTTATTGTAGGCACGACTTTCACGGGTGCGGGTCAGATTAACACAGACAACGCCAGCGATCTTTATTCTGGTTTTGCACAAATATTTGATCCAGCAACGGCTGGCGACACTAACACTTTCATACCTGATGCAAGCGATGACGATACCATTGATCTTGGTACGGCAGCACAGGGTTGGCTTGTAGGTGGAATTATCCGTTTAAAGGCGACTACGGCTGCTGTATGGCACTGCGAGGCTTTCCTCCACGGTGACGGCACTTTAGCCACACCTTTTGAATAATTAATTTTGGGGGGATTTTTTCCCCCCAATTTTTTAAAGGAGGATTAAATGGCAGATGCTGTTAGCACAACCACCATTGAAGATGGCGAGCGTCAGCTTGTTGTCCAGTTAACAAATCTTTCTGATAGTACAGGCGAGGCAAAAGTCACCAAGATTGATGTTTCGGGTCTTGCGACAAACAAGCAAGGTAAGTCCTGTAATGAAGTTCGCATCCAAGAAATATGGGCGCAAGTTTATGGCTTTGACGGTGTTCAGCTTTGGTATGATGCAGACACTGATGTTGTTGCCTTTAACGCTGGCGTTGGCTGGACCTATCAGGATTTTAGCAATATTGGCGGTCTTAAAATGTACGGCACCAACGCGACTGGTGACGTTCTTCTTTCAACCCTTGGTACGGAGGCGTCGGGTGATGCTTATCAAATAGTCATCCGTGCTGTTAAGTATTATGCGTGAGCGCGGTATGCCTGATGACGCAAGTTTAATTTGGAATCTTTTGTTGAGCGTGGCTGGCGGTTCTTTTGTCTGGTGGGTTCGAGGAATAAGCAGTCAGGTTGCAGATGTTCGGCGCAGAATTGCCGATACAAGAGAAGAGGTGGCAAAAACATATGTTACAAAAGCCGATCTTCAACAAGACATGAAAGACCTTATGAATAGGTTTGACAGGCTTGAGGAAAAATTTGATCGTCTTATATCTTCGCGGGTGTCTTGATGGCCCGCAAGAAAAGAGGTGTTAAACTTTCTGTTGGCAGAGGAGAAAAACTGTCAACTAAAAAGGGGGCTGGCCTTACCGCAAAGGGAAGAGCCAAATATAATAGAGCCACTGGTTCTAAGTTAAAAGCTCCAGCCCCAAAGCCTCGTACTAAAAAAGACAAGGGACGGAAAAAGTCTTTTTGTGCTAGAATGGGTGGCGTTGTTAAAAAAGCTAAAGGCCCAGCAAAAAGAGCGCGGGCTAGCATGAGAAGATGGAAGTGTTAATTTTTTTTTACAAAGGAGGAAGAAATGCCAAAGGTTGGCTCAAAAAAATTTCCATACACTGCTAAAGGCAAGGCTGCTGCTAAAAAGCACGCTTCTAAGTCTGGCAAAAAAGTAAAGTCTTCTATGCGCTCCAAGCGTAAGAAGGCTTACTAAAGTGGATAAAAAAGTGCCTATTTTCCATCGTATACCAATTACATTAATTGAAAACGGTGAAAGAATCCCTTGGGTAGCTGTTGCAGATCCCTTGGGAAAACTTAGAACTTCTCACACACAAATTGCCGTTAACGAAGATGAGCGTTTGCATTTAGGGCGCTGGGGCGAAGAGGCTCAAATTGAACAGCTTAAAAACATTCCTGAAGCAGAGGCTGGATAATGGCAACAAGCGGTGCGACCAGTTTTAATTTAGATATTGCCGAAATTTGCGAGGAAGCATTTGAGCGTGCTGGCGTTGAAATGCGTGGAGGCTATGATCTGAAGACGGCTCGCCGCAGCCTTGATCTTATGTCTTTGGAGTGGATTAATCGTGGGTTAAATTTGTGGACAATAGAAGAAGGAAGTCAGACCTTAACAGCGGGCACTGCTACTTATAGCTTTCCTGCTGGGACAATTGATTTTATCGATCAAATGATAAGGACTGATGACGGCGAGACAGATAATCAAGCTGACAGTTCTTTAACAAGAATTAGCCCGTCAACCTTTGCTTCAATTCCCAATAAGTTAACTCAGGCGAAGCCTCTTCAGATTTATTTTCAAAGAACCACTTCTCCACAATATACTTTGTGGCCCGTGCCTGATGATACGGAAACGTATAAACTGATTTATTGGAGAATAAGAAGAATACAGGATACAGGAACTGCTGGTTCTAACACATACGATGCTCCAGAAAGATGGTTGCCCGCTCTAACGGCTGGGTTGGCTTATTACATAGCAATGAAAACTCCAGAAGCTGCTAACAGGGTTCAAGCGCTAAAATCTGTTTATGAAGAGCAGTTTATGTATTGTGCGCTAGAAGACAGGGTGAAGGCGTCCTTTCAGGTTGTGCCCGGTGGTTATGGTGTTTTCTAATGAGCAAGTATGCTTCAGCTAAGTGGGCGCTTGGTATATGTGATCGTAGTGGCTTTACTTACAAGCTCAAGGATCTGTTGCCAGAAGTTCAGGACGGAAAAGACACAGGATTAAGAGTTCATCGGTCAATGTTAGATCCTGATCAGCCTCAGCTATGGTTGGGGCGGGTTAATAAAGATGACCCTCAAGCGCTCAGAAACGCCAGACCAGATCAAAATCTGACGGCTGGACGAGATATTATTTGGAATTGGGCACCTGTCGGAGATCGAAACTCTCTAAGTTCTCTTTATGGGTTTTCTACGCAATCAAGCACAGAAGGCACAGGAGAAGTTGGGTCTGTGACAGTGGTGATATCATGAGTACCTTAGCAGATGTATTTGATTTGATGTATGGAGACGCTGGTACAGAGGATCATGTTAACTACAAGGTTGAGTTGGCCAGAAGTTTAGGTGAGCCTATAGTTGCGGTTTCTTTTTTTGGATTTGCCGATGAAGAACACGCTGAGTCTTTTGCCAAGTATATGATGGCTTTTTTAGAATTAAACAAAGCGGAGAGTCCTTCGGGTCTTACACACTAATGAATTATTCTACACTGGTTCAGGCAATTAAAGATTATACGCAAAACACTGAAACCACTTTTGTGAATAATATTGACACGTTTATAGGTCAGGCCGAAGAAAGAATTTTATTTGATATAGATTTGCCTGTTTTTCACAAAAATGTAACAGGAACAATTACAAGCGGTAATTCTTATTTATCAAAGCCAACAGATTTTTTAACGGCTTTTTCTTTAGCGGTTATTGATAGCGGAAACTCTTATACATATCTTTTGCCAAAAGACGTTTCTTTTATAAGAGAGTATTCTCCAGACACTGACACAACGGGAGTGCCAGAATATTATGCTCACTTTAATGATAGCTCTTTTATTCTTTCGCCTAAGCCAAACGCTTCGTTAACGACTGAGCTTCACTATAAGTTTAAGCCAGCGCAGATTTCCAGCAGCAACACAACAACGTGGTTGGGCGATAATGCTTCAACTGCTTTGTTATATGGCTGTCTTATAGAAGCCTACACCTTTATGAAGGGAGAGGCAGATATACTTCAGTTGTATGAAGGAAGATATGTAAACGCATTGAAGGGTGTTCAAAAAATTGGCCAGTATGATGATCAACGCGATTGGTATAGAAACGGCGCACGGGCTTCTGCATGATTGAACTTAAAGCATCTCCAGTCCCTCCCGTTTATGTGGAGACAAGTGATAACGGGGGGTTGTCGGCAGACCAGATAACTGAACTGTGTTGTCGTAAAATTGTGTATGTGAGCGACGAGGCTCCTCCCGCTATTAAACAGCAAGCTGAGGAGTATAAGGAGCGTATAGCTTCTATCGTGCATTTGTATGTTGAAAGAGCAATGCGCTCCGAAAGAGACAGGTGTATTCAAATTGCTGTTAATGGTGGTTATAAAGAATTAGCGGATTTATTAAGGAGGGTCTAATGGCTTTTAGTGGTAACTTTATGTGTACGAGCTTCAAAAAAGAGTTAATGGAAGCTAAACACAATTTTTTAAACAGTGGTGGAAGCACATTCAGGTTGGCTTTGTATACAAACAGCGCTTCCTTTACGGCGGCTACTA
>Ga0209756_1002280_pt1 | contig 16735 bp, 11 predicted proteins | sample ETNvirenome_6_85_FD_184071 | JGI IMG/M metagenome (GOLD analysis project Ga0209756, IMG submission 184071) | Marine viral communities from the Pacific Ocean - ETNP_6_85 (SPAdes) (version 3) | ecosystem: Environmental > Aquatic > Marine > Oceanic | place: Pacific Ocean | collected 2013-06-19
AGCTTGTTTTATGATTATCCGTTAAATAAGTTGAACAATTCAGCGAAATTCTTAAAGGACGATGCTAGCATTGATGAAATTGCGGAAAGATTTGTAGCCCAACTTGAAAGTTATCTAACTTCAAAACTTAAAGGTGAAGACTTGGTCGAAAGCAAAATAAGGGTGAAAATAAATGTCAGAAGATAATAAAACCAAGAAACCATCTGCTCCACCCCCACCAATGTTCTTCGGAAAAAAAGAAAGAGACCTTGTTAAACAGGTCAATGATGAAATTATCGAACGAGTGGTCGGACAACAAGTTATCTATTTTCCTTTGGACCTGGAACATACAAATTATCACCCCTTATATGGTGAGGCCATTGAAAAAACATTTTTGCCTCCAATTAGCGTCTATGCTCTGGTGGAATATCAAGGAATTGAGACAATGGATATGGAAAACATAGCCATTGATAAGGCCACAAAAATAAAAGTTATGTTTCACAAAAGAAGGTTGACCGAGGATCAAAATCTTTTTGTTAGAGAAGGAGACTTCATTAAGTATGGAGAAATTTTTTATGAGATAGTTAAATTAAACGAACCAAAGCTTTTGTTTGGTCAAGTTGATCATCGGTTTGAAATTCATGCCGAATGTATAAGAGCAAGAGATGGATTATTCAATGCCCAGTAAAGACTATATTGACGTAAAAAAGACCTTTCCGGTCCTAGAAGACATAGATACAGCTGTTTTTGAACATGTAAATGAAGTCTTCAATCTACATGTTACCAATAACGATGGAATGTATAAAGTCCCAGTGATCTGGACAGGAACCGAGCGAGCGTTTCAGATAAAAAATGACAGAGACCTCCGAGATTCTGTTGGAAAAATCAAACTACCCTTGGTTTCCATAGAGAGGACATCATTAGAAAAAGACAAGACATTTAAAGGCCCTATTCAAGCGAATCTTCAAAGCTTAGACAAAGGAGCTAGAGACTATAGAGACGGCTCCTTTCAGGTCATCAGTGTTTTGAATCACGAAAAGACTAGAAACTTTAAAAACGCAAAAGTTAGACAAAATAATAATGGAAATCTTGTACCATCTAGCACTAAAATAAATGTTTATGATACATATTACATTCCAATCCCTGTTTACGTAAAGGTAATGTATTCTGTTGTGCTGCGATCGGAATATCAACAGCAAATGAACGACATGGTTACACCTTTCATTTCCAAAACAGGCCAAATTAACCACTTTGTCATGAAGAAAAATGACAATATTTTTGAAGTTTTTGTGGAACCATCATTTGATCAAAATAACAACCTTGGCAGTTTAGGACAGGAAGAAAGAAAATTTGAGACAAAAGTGACGCTTAAAGTACTTGGCTTCATTGTTGGAGATGGTTCTACCAACGAAGAAAGACCCAAGATTATTAAAAAAGAAAATGTGGTAGAAATAAAAATTCCCACTGAAAGAGCTATAACAGAAGAAGAAAAAAAGAAAATAGGTGGAATAAAGATTATTTCGTCTATTGACTAACTACAGGACTATTTATTGAGAATAATGTTTTAAAGGAGAATTATTAATGCCTAAAAGATTTGATTTTATATCACCCGGTATTCAACTGACAGAAGTTGACCAATCAATTTTACCAGCACAAACAGATGCTGATGGACCAATTATCATAGGAAGATTCAGAAAAGGACCTGGTATGAAGCCAGTCAAAGTAAAATCCCTAGACGATTTTGTTGCAGTCTTCGGTACACCTGTTCCTGGTGGATCTTCACTTCAAGGTGACGTGTGGAGAGATGGTGCAAACCTTTCTGCTCCAACTTATGCGGCTTATGCTGCTCAAGCATGGCTTGCTTCTGAAACCTCGCCGGTTACAGTAGTTCGTTTGATGGGTGACCAATCAAGCAATGTAAATGCTGCTGGTGGATATGCTGGTTGGCAATTGACAAACTCTCAACCTTCTGAAACCAGAACAAGCAATTCAACAGCCTATGGTTTGTTTGTCATTGACGCTTCAAAAGCACTAAAAAATGTACAGAAAACCTTGATTTTCGGAGCCAAAAACGGTGTTGTTTCACATTATGCTGCGCAAAAGATTGTTGTTGAAAGAGCAACTGTTGTTCAGGTAACTTTTGAGTTTGACAACAACGACACGGCAAAAAATGGAACAGCAGAGAAGGATGGCCCAAAAGCTATCAAGATTCACACATATGGACTCACTGCTACACAATTTATGGCCCTAATAGAAACAGCTTTTAATCTGGCCGTTAGTGAGGGTATGTTATCACAGGTTGCATTCGCCAACAAAGGCTTGACAATGGACATCATTAACATTTCAACTACCGAAACAATTGAAATGACCTGCGATGCGGCGACTCTATTTAAACTTGCAACAGTTGAGTTGAGCGGCGAGCAAACCATTGCTGTCGCAACACCAAATACTTTGGGAGAAGGCGGACTCGCAGCAGTTATTTATTGTGATTCTGGTTACTTGGCACTAAAAGGCAACAAACCCGGATCGGACGGTGCAAACCATGTTTCTGCAAGTACACTGATTGAATCTTCTGCTACAAATGAATATAAACTTATGGTCTATTCAACCACCGGAGGCAAAACCGACGAACTTACATTCAACTTTGACAAAAATAGTGGAAAATACATTCGCAATAGATTGAACACAACACCTTATAAAACAAATTCTGGTGTAATGAAAGACAGCAGTGATGTAAAGTCCTATTGGCTCGGAGAAACATTTGATCGTTTCTTGGCTGATAAAGTAACATCAACCGGCGCCGGGCTTCAATACGCAGCTTTGATACCTTTACATAAAGGCGATAACAGCGATGCAGATGGCAACTGGGGCTACAACAGAATGGCCGCTACAGAAGCAAAGTCTGGTTACTTTTTAGATTACCACAAAGGTGAAGCCGGAGATTATGATGCTAAAAGTGCAGAAAAATTGTTCCGCGTGGTTTGTCTACAAGCTGGTGGGCAAACTCAAAAAGAAGTGCTTATTACAATCGAAGATCTTAAGACACCCTCTAATCCTACAATTTATAACTTTGGAACTTTCAGTCTCAAAGTCATTACATTGTCCGGAGAAGTTTTGGAATCTTACACCAATCTAACTTTTGACAAGAGCTCTCCAAATTATATTTCTAGAAGAATTGGCGACATGTACATGACATGGTCAGACTCCGATGCAAAATACAAGGTCTATGGTGAACACGCCAATCAATCAGACTATATTCGTGTAGAACTCTACGACAAATCTAAGGAAATGAAAGGTAAACTTCCTGTTGGTTTCTTTGGCCCCGGACGGCCAAAAGGTTTTGGTGTTCTTGCTGGAGACGCTAGTTTTAAAACTCTTACTGCCGCTGGCCTGGGTGCTGATTTTGCTGGTCCTTTTGTGACTGGTTCCATGGCTGTTCCTCTTGGGGCTTCTGGTTCTGTTGCAATAGATCTCAATACATCAGATTCGAACATTGACGCTGTTAAATTTCACTTTCCTAGCATCCCATTGAGAACTTCTGGCTCACAGGGCTTCTCTGCTAATCCTTACAAAGTGCATTTCGGTGTAAGACCGAAGCTTTCAGCAGACTCTACAGTCAATGATCCGGGATATTGTGATTACCTTCGTCCAATAAACTCTAAATACGCAGCACAACAATTCAGCCCTTCTGGAGATTTTGAACATTCCTTCATTTTCTCTCTAGATGACATTCGAATCGATGGTGGAGCTGTTACTTATGAGTCTGGTTCTCATAAAGCAGGTCTTTCATTCTCAGCAGTCAGTGGAACAATCCAACCTTTGTTTGACCTAGGTGTTAAACAATTTGCTGCTCCTTTGTTTGGAGGATTTGATGGACTTGATATTAAACAAATTGAGCCATTTGCAAACACGGACATTGGTGATACACTTAATGTTAGAGGGAACCACAGACAATATGCTATCCACAAAGCTTTGGATTCCATATCTGATCCAGAACTGGTTCCAGCAAATCTCCTTATAGCTCCAGGCTTCACAAAAGCACTGGTTACAAACAAGATGATTAATCTTGCGGAGAGCAGAAAAGACATGTTAACAATAATTGATCTTGAAGGAGACTATGTTTCTTCTTATGAATCAACTTCAACTGAAGAATCGCGATTGGGAACCGTCTCAGAGGCCATCACCAATGTTAAAAACAAATCAATTGACACTTCATATGCTGCATGTTATTATCCTGCTGTTCAAATTCAAGATAATCTTAACAGCGGAGAGCGTGTATGGGTTCCATCATCCGTAGCAGGATTCGGAGCAATTGCTCAATCAGAAAGAAATTCAGAACTCTGGTTTGCTCCTGCAGGATTTAACCGAGGTGGACTTGGAAATCTTGGTGGACCTTCTGGCCCTCCTGTTATTCAAGCTCGCCAGAGACTTGACTCTTCAGATCGAGATAAGCTATACGAAGTTAATATCAATCCAATCGCAACATTCCCAAATGAGGGTGTTGTAATCTTCGGACAAAAAACACTCCAACAAACACCATCGGCCTTAGATAGAATTAATGTTCGTCGTCTCATGCTTCACATTAAATCTAAGATCGGAGATGTTGCAAGAAACCTATTGTTTGAACCAGCTGTTCGAACAACCTTTAATAGATTTAAAGGACAAGTTGAACCTATTCTTTCAGAAATCCAAAACAATTTTGGTTTGACTGATTATAGAGTAGTTCTAGATGAGACAACCACTACGCCTGACTTGATTGATCGCAACATCATGTATGCCAAGATCTTCTTAAAGCCAGCTAGAGCAATTGAATTCATTGCAATCGACTTCGTAATTACGAGATCAGGCGCAGAATTCGCATAGCCAACTAATTAATATAAAAGAATAGGAGAACTTAATAATGGCATTTTGGACACAAAACACAAGCACAGAACCGAAAAGAAATTTTAGATTTCAAGTTAGCATGACCGGGCTCAACGATGGCGATAAAGGCGGATCTGCCGGCAAAGCATCCCAACAAGTACTTTGGTGGGCAAAGAAGGTTACAAAGCCTAACTTTACAATTGCCGAAGGCAAGCATGTTTATTTGGGCCATACATTTTACTACCCAGGAAAAGTTGAGTGGCAAGAGATTTCCATGACCTTGGTTGATCCAGTTTCACCAAACGCCACAGCTATCTTTCTGGATATGGTCGCGAAGTCTGGTTATATTATACCAAAAAAACCCGGCGATGGTGTTTCGTCGGCAACTCTCGGAAAGGGTTCGTTTGCCGATTCTTCGAAGGGAATTGGACAAGTCGTTATAACACAACTAAACCACGAAGGCGACACGGTTGAAGAATGGAAACTCCATGGAGCATTTTTCAAATCTCTTAAGTTTGGAGACTTGGATTATGAAAACGATGATCTTTCAAACATTGAAGTTGGATTGCGCTATGATTGGGCAGAGTGTACAACGGGCGCCACCTTCTTTGGACTCGGTGAATCATAAGGATAAACAATGTCATGGTGGACAGAAAGTAAAACACAGATCAAGCAAAAGCATCGTTTCTTTGTAACGATTGCTAGCGGTCTTGTTCTAACAAGCGTTAAGACGGTTACACAGCCGTCTGTTTCTTTTGATAATAAGACCTACAAAATGCTAAATCATGAATTTAAGTATCCCGGCATTGCAAAATGGAACGACGTTTCAATAAAACTCGTTGATCCTGATGGTAGTGGTGAAAGAGGTCGACACTCCACAGTTGGTTTTCTAATGCAGATGATTAATAACACTGGATATGCTGTTCCTTATACAAACTTTTCTGATCTCATAGGGAAAGTTAAAAGCGGAAAACATGCGATTGACTACGCTGGTGATACTATAAGAGAACTTACCACTCCGGAAAAGTCTTCCACAATTGCAAATTCTTTTGGTGGAGGGTTAGTAGGTCAAGCAGATTTCGGCCCAGCAAAACAAGTTTCTCAAAATCTATCAATTTGGCAAATATCACCCGATGGAAAAATCACAGAAGGATGGACATTGGCAAACCCACTCGTAAAAGATGTAAAATTTGGCGATTTAGCTTATGATTCTTCCGATGCTGTTGAATATGAACTGGTAGTGCAATATGATTTTGCCATTCACCGAAAAGATGAACTTGGTAAGGTATTTAGGTACAGTGCTCTAGATATAAATTTTTAATAACAAGAGGTAAAAATGAAAAAACGAAACCCCGAAGAAGGAAAGAAAAGCAATTCCTCTTCTGATGAACTATCATCGATGTTCGACTTTGTCGCACCGACAGAGTTTGTGGAACTTCCCTCAAAAGGCAAGTTTTATCCACCAGAACACCCGCTACACAAACAAGATGTTGTCGAAATCAGATACATGACAGCAAAACACGAAGACATCCTAACAAACCGTTCTCTTTTGAAGAAAGGTCTTGCTTTGAATCGTCTAATTGATGCTTTGATTATGGATAACAATATAAAAGGAAGAGATCTGTTGGTTGGAGATAGAAATGCTATCATGATATCCGCAAGAGCTTCCGCTTATGGTCCAATCTATGACACTTCTGTTCCATGCCCAGCATGTGATAAGCAGTCCAAACATAAGTTTGATTTAAACGAACCTGCTGTTTCACATGGGAAGATAGACGACAGTGTTAAACTGACAGAGAACAACACTTTTATAATCACAACCCCATATTCCAAGATAGATGTTGAGATTAAACTTCTTACCGGTAAAGAAGAGACAGAGATCCTTAAGGCTTTCTCCTCCAAAAACAAAGAGAATGAAGGTGCGATGGTGTCAAGTCAACTTAAGATGTTCATTGTATCAGTTAAAGGAAGAAGCGAGAGAAATATCGTTGATTATTTCATCGAAAACTGCCCTTCAGCCGAGATTAGATATGTCAGAAAGATGTTCGATCAACTCTCCCCAGACTTACGAATTGTAGGTGATTTTGAATGCCCGTCCTGTGGCCATGAACAGGAACTGGAGGTGGCCTTTGGTGCCGACTTTTTTTGGCCTGACCGATGAGTACATGGAGAACGTCTATGAGCAGTTCTTCTTATTGAAACATCATGGCGGATGGTCTTTAACAGAATTATATTGCTTGCCTGTAGGTTTAAGAGGCTGGTGGTTTAAAAGAACTGTTGAGGAATTCGAAAAAGAAAAGGAAGCGGCGGAAAAAGCCAAAAGATAATGCTTCGGCCTCAGCGCCAAGCATTTTTTTTTAAAAACTAATTACAAATGATTAGAGGAGTAGTGTATAATGAACGATAATGACGGACAAAACCCAACAGAGCCGATAACAACGGATCAAAATCTTCAGTCACAATTAGAAACCTCTCAGTCTCTTAATCAAGACATGCAGATTGGTATTGAGAGACGTAAAGAAAAGTTACGAATCGAAAAAGAAATTTTGGAAACAATGGATCTACAATTTCAAGCCAGCATAGCACAAACCAAGACCAACGCCGAGATTCTATCGAAATTGGCATTACAAGCCGGATATCTGCAGCAGGCAAAAGAGAATTTGGACGGATCGGCAGCTGCCAAGGAGAAACTAGTAAAGGAAACGGCAAAATTTACCCTTCTTATGGGAGAAGCAAATGACAATAGTGCTTTGACTGCGGAGAAGCAAGAAAAAATAGCACAACTTTTAAAAGAGAACACTGTTGAGTCTTTAAGACAAGTTGAAAAACTCACCGGACAGGCACGGGGTGAATCAGAGAACCTTCTTACAACACAGAATAAAATCGATGACAGAACAAAAAGCTTTGCAAAAAACCTTGGAATGGCTTCTAATTTCGCTGGTACTGGGTTTGGTAAATTTCAATTGGCTATGAAGGATCTTGCTTCCGGTGATGTAGATGGTAAATCTAAGTCTCTCCTTAATTCATTCAAAGAATTGACAAGCCCAATGAATATTGTGGCATCACTGTTTGATGTAATTGTGCAACAAGCGTTCGCTTTAGAGCAAGCTTCAATATCATTCTCCAAAGCTACCGGATTTGCAAGAGAATTTGACGAACAAATCGTAGATGTAACCAAGAATATTAACATGGCCGGTGGTACAATGAAAGATGCTTCTATTTCTTTGGGGGATTTAGCTAAAAATATGTCTGCCTTTGGTGAAATGAGCGAAGCAGCCATGAAGTCTCTAGCTACATTGAACTTTAGATTGAAAAACATTGGTGTTGCAAATGCATCTAAACTTTTTGACATTTTTAACAGAAACATGGGAGCCGGTGCTGATGAATCTAGTCGACTTACCAGAGAGTTAATTCTTTCAGGTACCGCAGCAGGAATAACCGCTGGGGAGATGTCTCGTGACTTTGAATCTTCATTTAAACGCTTGGCTTTAGAAGGTGGAAACGCAGTTGAATCCTTTAAGGACCTTGCGGCACAGGCCAAAGCAGCCGGCGTTGCTGTGTCAGATCTTACGGCTATGACCAAAGATTTTGATACATTCTCGAAAGGCGCTGAAAAAGCTGCTAAGTTAAATGCAATCTTGGGAACTCAAATTTCTCACATGAGAATGTTAAATATGTCTGATGAGCAGAGATCTCGTGAAATGATTCGACAGATAAAATCAAGGGTCGGAGACTTCGATGCTTTGTCGCGGTCAGAAAAGCTTTACATTGCTCAAGCAATTGCTGGTGGTGATGTTGCAAAGGCTCAACGAATGATAAACATGAGCACATCAGAATATCTTGCAAAGAAAGACAAAATGTCAGCTGCGGCAAAGACGCAAGAAGAAATGAAAAAATTGACAGAAGCTTTGGTTCCGGCGATAGAGCAGTTAAAGTTGGCTTTCACCCAAGCAGCCCTAGAACTATCTCCCTTTATCCATCTTCTTGTTGGTGTTTTAAATCTCATTTCTAAATTGGCGCCTGTGATTATTGCACTGGGAGTTAGTTATGTTACCTACGCTGCTGGTGTAAAACTTGCAATTTTGTACGAAAAAAGAGAATTGCTTCTGGCTCCCATTAGGCTAATGAGGGCCGGTCAAATATCAGCTAAATTAATGTTTCAAGCTTTGGCACAAAACATTTTGAATCTGAGTATGAAGCGAGGAGCTATATTATTAATAGCGATGGCTGCTGGTATTGCATATATAATGTATCAAATGACAAGAACCCGGTCTCCTCCTTTTTATGCAATATTCTTTGTTGTTGCAGGCGGAGTGAGAATGTTCGGAGCAGCGTTAAACACTATGGGCCCACAGGCAATGCTGGCTGGACTGGTTTTGGCTCTTCTTGCTGGTGCTATCTCGCTAATCTTTTACGGAATAGGATATCTCGTCGAACAGATGGTCGCTTTTGTGTCTGTTATGGCAGAAGCACCTATGGCCTTTTATAATGCCGCTGGTGGTATTTATGCATTGGCAGGAGCGATGGGTGCCTTGACACTTTCAACCATAGGGTTTAGATTCGATGCTTTTACAAACTTTGCGAACTCTATAGGTAACCTTGGAGCTGGGATGGAAACTTATGCTAGTGGAATTAAGAAACTAAAATCTGCCGCAGGAGACCTCAGTGCAGCTATGGGTGGCAATACTATGATAGGATCAGTTGAGGGTGGAAAATCTACTGTTGTTTTGGGTAAAAACGCAGCTATTGCATCGGTCTTCTCTAGTGATAAATTAGTCATAGATGTTAAAATGCCTGAGATAAATTTCCCAACTCCAATTGTAAATGTTTACATCGATGGTGTCGCATTATCAGATGCTGTTATGGACGTAATTATGGAGACAAGATAATGCCATTTTGGGATAAATTAGAATCTAGTTGGAGTCATACTGGTGAGGATTATAAAATTGGAGTTGGATCCGATAAATCTCACCGATACATGAAAACAAAAAATGCGGTGATTTACGTTGCAACTGATCCAGATACAAAGAGGGTTGTTGCTTTCAAACCTTTTATTCAGAGTTTCTCCATAGACTATGATATGAAGTTTCATGAAAAGAAAGAAGTCTGGACCGGAAAGACATTTCTGGCCCCGATAAAAGCAGCATGTATTTATAGTTTAAAAATAAAAATGCCGGCAACATCTATAAATGAAGCAAGACTGAATAAAAGAAAGTTAGAACTTTTTAGAAACTTTGTGACAAGTGATTTCATGGGCAAAGATGGGAACACAAAGGCTCTATATACTCCAAAGAGGCATTTGTTTTATTTTAACAATTTAATTTCCGGAGGGAGCACTAAAAGTTTAAGCACCACTGGTGACGGCGATGCTAGCTATAAGAGCCTCTTTGAAGTCGCTTTACAAGGTGTGTTTAAAGAGATAAGTTATAGTGTGGTAGTGGAAGATGGATTCTTTGAGTATGATGGGAAACTTTTTCCAAAAAACTATGACTGTACGTTTAGTTTCATTGTGTTCAATGAGCAGGTCAAATTTGATGGTAATCGAAGTCATCACCTTTGCGATGGATACGTGGATGATTCTGGTAACACCGGGCTTGATTTGCGTCCCAGCGATGATAAAGCCGGTGGGTGGCCATTTGGAATCACAATCAACAACAAAAAAGCAAAGAGTAGAACTCCCAAAATTGATAGTTTTTCATATGAACTTTTATATAAAGCTGTTAATGGAGAAGGAGCCGAGAGAGAATATTCTAATCAAAAAAACGCCAACATCTATATTTTCCCTCGGGCTTCCTATAAGGATTTCATAACCGACACACGCAGATGTTTAAGTTTCAAGCCATTTGTTCAATCGGTTTCTTTCAAAAGAGGGTTTTCGAAAGAAGAAGTTTTTGACAGTCACTATAGAACTAGTTTTTATGGATTTCCAGCCAGTGATGCAGAGTTTACTCTTGACTTTGATGTTGTGTGTCACAGTATTAATGACGCAATCGCATCTCATGCAAAACTCCAAGAGTTATTTAAATTTATCGCACCGACGACAGAGAAGTCATCTATAGAAACCAGCGGTGCCGAACAATTTAAAGGAGAATTCGAAGAAAGGACAGCAACCAACTGGGTGGGTGTTCTGTTTTCAAATCTTATTTTTAACGAGCTTCTGCTCAGAGATAGTGAAAACCCTCTTTTGGTCAATTCCGGAATCGATCCTCTAGAGGATTGGACTAGTGCCGGCTTGGATGGCGATCAATATGGAAACTATAAAATGGCAGCTAGACCTTTTTGGCTAACCAAGGTTACATATAATCCCGATGTAGGGCTTGGATTTTTTGAATATGATGGAAAGCTTTTTGCAAAATCTTTCAAAATTTCTCTGTCGCTTCGAGAAAACTACAGCACTAATGCAAAGAAAGCTATTTATGCTTTGACCAGGCCAACATCATAAACAACAGGAGAACAAAAAGTGCCAAAAATAAAAAACTTTACCAAGATTAACAATTTTGATTCATATGATGAACTATTTGAACAAAGAGGAGTCAAGCAAATTTCCTACGATTCACTTCAAGCATTATATGTTAACTTTAATGCCGATAATCATGCGTCCAAGGATCATGTTTGGAGAAGGAACGATACCATGATCAGACTAGCTAATGATCACTATGGGGACTATTCTTTGTGGCATATTATTGGGTTTTTCAATAAAAAACCGACAGATCATCACTTTAAAGCCGGAGAGACAATAAAAATACCACTAAACCCACTGCATATCAAATCCATAATAGAGAGAAATTAAATGGCAACAACAAAAGAAAAAATAGAAATAATAAAAAGCCAGCTTAAAAAATTGCCTGATCAATCCTGGGGCAACTGGGATGTATTTAACACGGCCGACAGATTTGAAGATTATGCTGGGTCTTTAAGACGTGACGGATGGAATGGTCAACAACCCTTGGAAAATTTAAATAAAATTCTTAGGAACACAGCAACAGGGCAAAATGTGCAAGGGCTTCAAGCAATTGTGTTTGCAAAAATAAAGAATCTCGCTGAAACTCAAGAAGGCGATCCCTTTGCCTCTGCTGGTAATATTGGAACTCTTTATACTGGTGCAGTCCATGAAGAATACATTAGGTGGGTGCTAGCGGACTACATTGAGAAAAACAACAAAATCTCGGGCGGAGCATTTAAAGAAGCAGTAGGTGGCACTGATTTTGCAACTGATGAGGCTATGGAAGCGTTTCAAGCAATCAATCTAGATTGGCAGAAGTTTATGCCAGCCACTAAGTTAACCGGAGCAGGGCCAAGCGGTTTTACAAAATCTTGGGATCACTTGCTTGATTTGTTGGCCGGACAAGATGTGACTGCGGGCACTTCGGAAGTTATTAATAACATTAAAAATAGATTAAAAGATAGAAACAAAAACGCAGGATCAGGATCTATAACCGCAGGAGCTCTCGCCGCAGGTATGACAGCGGAAGAACGAGCAGTATTTTACAAAAACCTTCCCCAAGAATTATTAATAGCCCTAGAAAGAAAAAGTGGTATTCCATCAAAATATAGGAATGATATACGCCAAAAAACATATAATCACAATAAGAAACACACTCCCTATGGTGGAAGAATCTATAATATTGCAACAGGAATGAATACATTTAAACGACATCCATTTTCATGGAAGTTCTTTAGAGATATTGATTCAGTTGATAAAATAGCCACTAAGTTTCAAATTTGTAAAATGATCTATAGAAAAGAAGGGGCTCAAGAGGTAGCGTTGCCACTAGCTTTGTCTAATACAATCTCAAAGAAATCAACTGAGGGCAATACTACGGATCCCTGCGGAGCGAAATATCCAGACACAAATACTAACTATTTAGTGGAGGCTTTAAACATTTCCTTTAAAGGTACGACGCCCGCAACCGCGCAAAATGATGTGGAGGTGACAATGACAATTCACCTGCCAACTGTTGGGTCACTTATCAAACGTCATACGAAAGAAGCGACGAAGACAACCCCTGCGTTTGAATGGAGTGTTTTAGACCTCATAACATATGTGGGTAACACTGACACAGAGTCAGCTCGTGTGACTGAAACTATTTATAAAAATCAATATTCTGAATTGAATAGATCAAGAGTGATTTTGAAAATAGGATACGCAGAAGGAAAAATCACCAATGACTGGATGATGGATTCAATCTTACAAGATTCTCCAATGATTTTAGATCTTGCGGTGATCGACCACACAATAGAGAAAGATGAAGAGAAGCCCTATGCAAAGCTTAAAATAACATATGCCGGGTTTGCTACTAAAATGCTTAACTCTACAATGACAGATGTGTTAGCCGGAGATAACTTAGCTGCCAGACTAGAAAGAGATAGAATAGTCAATCAAGCCATTGCGCAAAACTGCGATAACAAAACAGTAGAGACATTAATTAATTTAGCTAGGGATCTCAATAGGGATGAAGTGGTTGATTTGAGGGAAACTTTTATGGAGAGACTCTTAGAGAGAGGAAAAGTATTTACTATGGATTATAGTCCTGGAAGTTTCGCCATGAAGGCACGGGGGGTTAATGGAAAATTGAAAATTACAAATGATTTTTTAGAATCCTGGGTGAGCTTCCTTACACAGCATGGGGATGGGCCAAAAGTTTTAAAGCGGGGACAATCGAAGAACATTGAAGATTATATTTTGGGAAAATCAACGCTCTTAAAGGGAACTCTAGAAGAATTCAAAACCAAACAGATTTACTGGACCACTATTGCTGATTTAATAGATGTTGCGATGGATACTGTTTTTGAATTAAAACTATCCGATGGTGGACTAAGAGAATCAGAAGGCAGGAAGGCTAATTTTCGAGATCATCCCATTAAGGTTATCATGGACTATCAGGCAGACTACCCCGTTTCTATTTCATATTTCTTAGAGTGGATGAAAACAGAGATTGTCGACCAAGATTTTGATTATTATCCATTAATGGGATTCATAAGACATATGATTCAAGTGTTTGTTACGAACTTTATGAATAAACAAGATGCCGATGATATTCCTCATTTCCCCATGCTCACAGCTGTTGAGAGTGGCTTGGGACTGCCCATGCCGAGAGGAGACGAAATGGTGGAGAAAGCTGTGGCGACCGACATCTTCAAAACGGGGGCTTCCAAAGGAAGTAGAAGAACCATGCAAACTATTTGTTGCAAGCAAAACAAAGACAGGTTCGATATCTACGTCAAACAGAGTTTAGCAAACAAGAGGGGAGGTAAAATTAATGGATCAAGACCCAAATCATCCAATAGAAAATGGGATCCAGCATGCGAGAGAGACTATGAAAAAGAGCTAGAATTGTCTGGGCATGGATTCTATCCGATAATAAGGAATAACTATGATAGCAAAATAAATGAATATATTAATTACATTTATTGTTTCTCTTATAAGTCAAAATCCGAGTTGAGTTTTTCCAGTCCGTCAGAATGTATCAAAGGGAACATTCCTGTTATAAGACTTAGTGACTTTAGATATAAAGAAAAATACAAACCAACGACTTCGATTGGTATTATTGCTACTGGTGCGAAAAAGAAAAAGAAAGCGGTGACGCTTGAACAAAGAGACGAAGAAGAAGTTGCCAAAAATAGAATTATTTCAAGCTCCGGAAAAAAACCAGATAAGGATGGCAATTATTCATTACCGTTCCAAAGTGCTGTTGTAAAGAGTATAAAGTTTACAAAAAAAAATGATGACTACCTAAGAGAAGCAAGATATTCATCTAGAAATTTAGGATTGTTTGCCCAGCTAACCAGTGTTTACTCGGCAACAGTGACTCTACAAGGTTTTTGCAGCTTCTTGTTTCCCGGGCAGACAGTCTACATAGATTCCGGTATTGGGTCCGAAGCGCTTACAGAGGGATCACTAGCAAATACTTTGGGCTTGGGCGGATTACATGTGATAACCGGCGTTACACACAAAATAGAACTTAAGGATAACTCACTTACAGGTATTAAGACCAGTTTTGACGCAATATTTTCTTTTAATAATGCCGCTAAGAGTTTTGGCGGGAAGCCCAATAAAACCAATGAGGCTCAGAAAAAGGTTTGTGAGAATCTATACAAAACACTACCAGATCCATTTGGTAAAGCAGCAGCTAATGCAACAGAGTTGACCGCCGCAGACATGAGCGTTATCCAACCAAAGCAATCCGCAATAGATACAAAAAAAGAAAGAGAGGACAGGTTTGCGGATCCGAATATCCAAAAAGCATATCTTGGTATCGCTCAAAGGAGAAATCCCACACTGGATATTCCGGATAATGCTAAATTAACTTACATCGGAGACACCGTCACCCTCGATGGAGCGCTCAAGGATATTAATTATGTGGAAGACCCTAAACTTCCTATTTACAAGATTACGTGGAAGGCTGATGGAAAGGACAAGCAAACCAAGATAACTTTTACGGGCGAGCAAAAAAAATAATAAAGGAGAAATAAAATGGCAAATAATAGATCCACTGCAAAAAAACTATTTGACGATAGAATAACGATGACGCAAGAGATTAATCCGGATGACGAGGTTGTCTTCTTTGATCATTTTTTTGCAGAATCTATCCTATACGGTACTGTCGATGAAGATTCAACGGTTGTTGTGCCAAACCCAAACAAACTAGTCACTATAAAGGGTCAAGAAAGAACTACACATCAAGTTTTTGACTTTGCCTTGGAAATGTTTGCAAGGGTCAAGGCCAACATAAGAATGAAAGTTGCTTTAGGGCAAGTAGCGACAGACAACCAAGACATTATAAAACTTAAGCCGAGGAGAGCATACGAACCTCCAAGTAAGAGTTATTCAACTTATTTTGAAGACATTGTAGTTCTCTATGAAACATTTTTAGTGGAAGAAAGGGCATTAGAGAATATAACATCTTTTGATGACTATGTCAAGAATTTTTTCTATTTTTTAGAAATTAATTTAAAAAACACTCCGGTGACCCTGAGTGGTTTTATGAAGTCTAAATATAACTCTATCTTTTCTACTGGTTTAGCGATTTCCATATCGGGTGCTTCCTCATCAGATGACTCTGAAAGAGCTAAGTTTCTATTAACAAACTGTTTTTCTTATTTTAAGAAAATTTGTCTTAACGAAGGGTTTTATCTTCTTCAAGAAACTCCATGGGTAATGCTGGTAAATTTACAATCTCCGAAAACTATTGATGTTCTAAAAAACTATAATTTTTCTAATACTAATATTATTAATAATACTTCTTATTTTAATAAAGTATATAATATAGAATATAAGTATATAAGAAATATACTAATAGAGAGATATAATAACTTAACAAATATTTATCCTAGTTATTTTAAAAGTAAAATCTATGGTGTAAAAAAAACAATAACAGAGTTACACTATCGAAACCCCTATAATCCAGCTGGTAGACATACAGATGATTTCTGGATTGACTTTTTCATTCATTTAAAGAATCTAGAGGACCCAATATTCTCAGACCGACAATTAGAAGAAATCAAAGATTATAGAAAAAAGATACAAAAACTATTTGACAAAAATGTCGCAATGAGTTATATTAATATTATCTTCAAAGACAGGTTTAGAGACGAACCTTTCGCATTCAGAAGTTTATTCCAAATGTTTCTAAAACAGAACAAATTAGAGCTACAAGAATTGGGTATAACTGGTGAGTCTGTGAACCTTGGAGGATCAAGCGGAGGATACTGATGATATTTCAAATTTTAGATGACAAGCGAGACTGCCTAGGTCTCTTTTCAAATGGAGAATTTTACTATGGACACATTAAGAGAGCTTTTGAGAAAACATGGGATTGGTCTCCTCATCTATCAGATGATGATTATGAATATGCTCGGATTTGGTGTGGAGGCAAGACACTTGAAGAGGCTT
>Ga0209756_1002281_pt1 | contig 16735 bp, 23 predicted proteins | sample ETNvirenome_6_85_FD_184071 | JGI IMG/M metagenome (GOLD analysis project Ga0209756, IMG submission 184071) | Marine viral communities from the Pacific Ocean - ETNP_6_85 (SPAdes) (version 3) | ecosystem: Environmental > Aquatic > Marine > Oceanic | place: Pacific Ocean | collected 2013-06-19
TTTAGATATTTCCAGTCTGTTTTATAGAAGTCATAAGAACCTCTTCTGAAACCACTAAATCCAAGATTAAGTGCCATTTCTTCTGAATTTTCAAATAATCCATAAGCAACACCACCGTTAATACCTGAAGATATAGAAGCTAACATATCATCAAAATCAAGAGCAGTAGCTCTGTTTAAGAATAACATATTTTCTTCAATAGCCCCTTGAGTATCAAGGTTTTTAAGGATAGCGTCAAAAGCGTCGATTCCAGCAGCAGCTGTGAATCCAACTTCTACATTACCACCATTATTAATAGCAGCAAATAAACCTTCAGTTCCATTATAAGTATTAGCTATAACACCACCAGTATTTAATTCTCCTTCAACTACAGACATTTCTAGGTAGTCTTCAAATCTAAGTCTTGTTTCAGACTCAGCTTTTAAGAACCATAGATAACCACCTGTACCATCTTCAGTAGCAACTTCTACCCAACCGATCTGAGCTGTATCAGAACCGTTAACAGTATATTGACTTCTAATGATAATTGGTGAGTTAGTAAATGTAGTAAAAGCAGGATCAACGCTAACCATTGGATTAGCACTTTGAGATAATGCATTAGCACCAACTACTGCATTAGCAGTACCTGTTCCTTTTCTATACTCAGAACCATAAACGAATATTTTCTTTCCAGCACCGTCAGCAATACCTGCAGCAGCTAAACTAGCAGCAGTATAAGGCTGTACAGTAAGTTCTCCAGCATTTGCAGCAGGAGCTAAGTCTGTATTGGAAGCTGTAACTAAACATTTACATTCGTTTCCAAGGTCATCCATTACAACAATTGTTGAAGATGGAGAAACCACGTTTACGATAGGAGTAGCAGCACCAGCAGCTGTAACAGGAATTGTTATTGTTCCAGCACCTGAAGCAGATGTACAGTTATCGTAAGATATATGTAGTCTATTTTGTTCTGACCAGACTACTTGGTCACTTGTCATAGGCATTTCTGCACCAACCATTCTTAAGAATCCAGATAAAGTTCTATTACCATATCTTTCAACTTCTTGCTCGTATAACTCAGGTAAATATTGTTGAGAAAAATTTACCCCTGCTGCACCAGCAAAGTTAATGTAATTGGATTGAAGCGCCAATTGTGATTGACTCGGTATAATTGAGCCAAATTGAGGACTTAAAGCCATAATTTAAAATTTTTAATTAGTTAAATTTTCTTGTTTTTATTTTTAATTTAGATGAATCTAATCCACTAATCGATTTTACTTTCAATCCGCCTATAAAAACGTTTCCATCGGCAACTTGCCTCGGTTCGTCTGTTGATGGGTTCTTGGAAGTTTCAATAACATTTTTAATGCCATCTGCCTTCCCTTGTTCATAAAAATGATGAGCTATTTTATCAGCATTCATTGCAGTGTACATAGCCTTGTGATATCCCCCAGCGTCAACCATATTACCCTCTTTATCTAAATATTGAGAAATAAAATTATTAACATCTACTTGGGATTCGCTAACTCTACTTGGATCATTAACCTTATACCTAAATTTCTTTTCACCTACCTTGAAATCAAAACCTTTGAAATCATCATTAAAAAGCTTTTTAGTATTTGATTTAAAATCTTCATGTTGTTTACTAGCTATTTGTTGCTGCGCATTGTATCGGTTGAAAAAGTCTAAAGCCTTTTGCTGTTCTGAACTTACTCCGGGTCTCAACTTGATTTCGTCGTAATATTTTTGTTTAGAACTTTCTAAATGACTTTTTGCTTCCGCAACTTCTTCTTTAAAAGCAAGCTTCTTCTTTTTGATTGTTCTTGCTTCATCCTCATCTTCATCAAAGTTGAAATTATCTTCTATTAAAAAAGCAATTTCTTCTTTATCAAGATGTGGTTTTGTTTGGGAATAATATTCATAAAGAACACTAGTATCATTTAACTTAGAATAATCTTTATTTAATGCTACATAATCTTCTACTGTACCCCCAGTTTCTTCCATAAAAGAAACTAATTTTTCTATATTTTCAGGTAAAACCACCTCAGGAGCCGCTACAGCTTGGGGTTGTTCTACTATTTCTTCTTTTTTAGGTTTTTCCGTACTTTCCTCAATAGCTTCTTCAACTATTTCTTCAATTGGGCTTTCTTCAGTTTCAACAACTTCTTTGGATTCTTGTACTTCCACGTTTTCGCTGGACCGTACTTCCCCATCCACCTCTTGTATATTTCCGGTTCGTGTATCCTCAGATACTCCTGTTGTTTTTCGCTCTGGAACGGCATTTCCTAAATCTTTTAAATCTTTTGTTTTTACTTTTATTTTAACTTTATCCGGCACAACTTCACCTTGTGCATTTGGATCATTTAAATCAACTTTATAAGGTTGATCTTCTTTGCCTAAATTTTTAGGCCTTTTAGGTGACTTTAATTTAAATTCACCTTCCTGTTTTACTTCTGTTGACATAATATAATATTATAAAATTAATAATTGTTTAGACTATAGGTTGAACCATTTCATTACCCATAGGCCCTAAATTTACATCAAAATCTCCACCTTCAAAATCTATAGGGAGACTTGCGTTTTGTCTTTGTGCAATTAACTCACTTTGCTGAGTTGCTTGAATTTTTGTTCTTTTATCTTTTCTATCTTCAATATCTTTTTCCTTACCTAGCCCTACTGTAGCTTCAATTTGTGCTAATTGTTTATCATATTCAAATTCTTGGGCCATAAGTTGCTGCTTAATTTGTAATTCTAATTGCATTCTTTCAATTTCAAATTGCGATTTAGCTTGCTCAATAGTAACTTTTTGTTCTGTCAATGCTTGCTGTTTTTGTACTTCAGCCATCGCTAATTGTTCTTGAGATTGAGTATTGGCTTGTGCTTGAGCCTCTATAAGCTGTTGTTGCTGTGCTTGATCTCTTTGAATTTTCTGTCTACGTTTTTGCTTTAATAGTTGATTAGCTAATTTAAGATTTTTTATTTGTCTTATATCTATAGCGTCCTCTAAGTCTATGCCTTGTTGCTGTAGTGCTACTTGAATATTTTGTTCTAATATTGCTTTATCTTCTTCCTCTGGTTCTAATTCTAAATAAATACCAAAATCAAAAGTATTTAAATTAGATATTTCTGCTAATGTTTGCGCATTAAATAAGGATATACTTTCTATTAACGCATTATGTGTTAATGGGAAACTTAATACATCTACTAATTTTTTAGAGATATTTTCGCAAATTCTTAAAGCTAAATAATGACTAGCTTGATTTATATGCTTAGTAGCTATATTAGATGCGTTAGCGGCCATTTTTTGTAACCCTACTAAAGCATCTTTATCTGGCATACTACCATCACGCGCTTCATTAAGTCCGGTCACATCTCGTATTAATTGCAAATAATATTGATAAGTTTGAACTAATGCGGCTAATTTTTGACCACCAGCCGAAGACTGTAGTTCTTGAATAGGAACTTTACCTCTATTAAGTTCGCCGTCTTGAGTTAAAGACCTACCAATTATCGAACCAGTCTGGAAATACATGTTCAATGCCTCTGCTGGGTTGTAATTTGTACCATTACCAAGATCAACTTCTGCTAACCCGTCCATATCTAAGAATACTCCGTCTGGAACCATTCTTGCCAATACTTGTTGCATTTTTAAATGAGTTAACTGAATCATATCAGCAAAACCAGTTATTTTGCTTACTAAAGATTCAATTTTACCCTTATACATTCTAGGAGCACAAATTCCATAATTCATTTCTACCTTAGTTGTATCACCCAAAGGCCTAGTCATATTTTCAGCCAATTCCCATTTCAACATAGTATCTGTCCCTAATACTTTTACTCCTTCATATAATACCTCTATACTTCTAGAAACTCTATTATAATTATCACTTAGAGGAGGATTAAATTCATCTGTTTTTTGAATTATTTTTTCTAACCCATTTTCAGTATGTTTTAATTTAAACACTTGATTCATATAGGTCTTATATTCAAAATATAATATTTGGACAGTATTATTATCGTAATTACCCCATCCAGTAATATATTGCCTATTACCTGGCATTTCTTGAATTCTTTGCAATTCTTCATTAGAAATATGAGGAAATTGTTTTTTAAGCTCTGGTATAGTAATAGATTTAACTTCACCTACATAATATATATCTTCAAAATTTGGGTCTTCTGTATATGAATATACTACATAAGCTGGATCAACATAATCTATAGTAATACCATTGGCCTTGTTAAAATTAGTTTTAGCACATGCAATACCACATACCACTAAATCCTGATTTAATCTTCTTTTTGTTAACTCCCACTTATTTTGAACTAAAGTTTGAGTAATTGCTTCTTCTTCTGCAATTTCTATAGATTGTTTATAGCTTAATTGCATATGGAGTTCTAATTCTTCTTTAGTTTGAGGCAAATCTAAAGGTGATAAATTAGATTGTGATACATCTACACCTAAATTAGCTTTAGCGCTATTAATTAAATCAGCGGCATATATATCCTGCGCAATAGCAGTTGCATAATTAGTACGCTGTTTAACTGACTGAGGGTCTTGTGCGTAAGCTTTAATTTCATATTCTTTATTAGATATGCCATTTACAACTATATCCACAAATTTAGAAATAACAGGTACTGGTTTCCAATCTAAATTAAGATAAGACAAATCCCCATTAATTGCTAATTCATCTTTATATTTTTGAACCGGTTGCTCCCCTCTTGCATATAATCTTAAGTAATGATAGTTATTCCAATTTGTTAAATATCGATTACCATTAGTTCTACCATGATTAAACCACTCTGTCTCAATAGCCATTGCTACTTGGGAACCATATTCAAGTGAAGCTTTTTCTGCATCTGGTACTACCTGACTTGGAAAAGCGCTATTAGAATTAGTGTATATTTTCATTTATTCAATTATTTTTGAAACTACTCCTGTGTTTGTATATTTTTTAATTCCTAAATCATAGATTTTTCTCTCGATTATAGGATTAGGTCTATATTTATGTTTATTACAAGCCATTATAGCAAGCCCTGAACTTATAGAAGCATCATGAGATGTTCTGTTATTTATATTAAATTTAGCCCAATCTTGCAAAGTTCTTTGGAAATACAAATCTCCATATGTGCCATCCTGTCTTAATCCAATAAAATCTTCTATATAAGATTCAATTGCCGCCGCATGCGCTTGTTTTATATCTTCAGAAGAATTAGGTATCCCACCTATTTCTCTTTCTGTTACGGATAATTTAGTATATTTTTTATCTGGTCTATTTATAGAATATCCTCTGTATCCTCTTCTTTTAAAATAATATAATAATCTTGGTTTATTATTTTCCGCTAGTATTGGCATTCCGTAAAATATACATGCCATTAAAACATCTTCAAAAAATATCTCAGCTGTTTGAGGTCTAGCAATATATTCTAAGAAAAAATGATTAACAGGATGATTTTCCATAGAAAACTTGGTTAACCCATGTAAAGATCCATTAGAGCCTCTAGAGTCTACTGTACCAGATATATCATAAGGGTCACATCCAAATGCTCCCATATGTTCATTACCAGGGTGTTTTTTGCCATTTTTAATTCTTATTTTATTTTGTAAATGAGGGGATGGAACCCAAGAAATAAAAAATCTACCTTTATTATTAGGGGCAAATATTACTTGTGTATCTTTTACACCATCAGCCCAGTGGAAATTTCCTTGTGTTATTAATCCGCTGTTTTTAACATCAGAATTCCAATCTACTTGCTCATATATTTTAGTTAAATTAAATAATGAGGATTTTGCCTCGTCTCTAAAAGCATGTTCTTCAGTTCTCGGAAATTGTCTATAAAATTCATTTAAGGCATCATGGTCTCCTTTTAAACCATCAACTTCATTTTGCCAATAATCTATTACACCTATTTTAATTGACGTTCCATGAGTATCCGTGGTGTTGGTTTTTGGTGTATCGAATACAGGTAATCCATAAGAATCAATGTATCCTTCGTAATTCCATTCCATAGGAATGAACAGACTATAGAGTCCTGAGCGAGTCTGTCCATTGGCATTTCTTTTTGTAACGTCTGAATCATAATATAATTTTTTAAAGTTATCCCCGCCTTTATCTAAAGCATTGGATGTAGAGCCCATCATACATTTACCAATAATTCTACTACCTAATCTTAATGTGGTTTTAGTAACCCTCCAGTTATTTAATATATTGTTAGGTCTTTCCCATTTACCGCTCTCATCATGTACTAATAGTTTCAGTTTTTCACCATCATAACTATTATCTCCAGTATTTTTCCAATCTATTGTAGTATCTAATCCTTGTAAATCGATAGCCATGTCCCCACTTATAATCTTTCTTCTAGTAAATTTAGAAGCTGGTACTCTATATGCTAACTCTGTTTTAGGACGATCCATACCATCTTGGATAGGTTTAAAAAAGAATGGATAATTAACTGAAATGGGCACAACCTTATCAGTAAACATAGTTTTAGCATCTTGTCCAGTTTTAGATAATATTCCATATCGTGAATCACTAGAGATTGTGGCTAAATTAATTATTTCTCCCGACCCCATAAAAGAAAATCCTGATCTACGGTTTTTAAGATAACAAATTCCATAACACCTAGTATCGGCCTTACATGCTTCCCAGAATATAAAAAACAACCTATTTGCTTCTCTAAAATCTGGTGGCCCAACATCAATCTTGCTCCATTGCAAATACATATAATGAGTACCTGTAAGATATGTTGGGACTCCTTTATTATAAAACCAAAACCCTTCCTCTCTTTTATTGAATTCTTCATCAATATAATCATGCCACTTTTCTTTAAATTCTTCTGGGTATTGCTCCCAGTCAAAAATAGTTTTTATTTTATGTAGAACTTTGGGTATAGGTATTCGCTCCCAGCTGTTATTTTCAAATTTTACTATATTTTTTGGAGCCTGTGGGAGAGCTATTTTTAAACCTTGGATTTCATATACTTCTCCAATTACCCCTGTTTTACTAATAACTATAAAATCAAACTCTTCATTATATCCATACTCCCATTTCTTATATCTATTTTTTTGTTTAAGAATTTTAGGCTTAATATAATTAGGTAATATTTTATATAAAGTTTGTTGATACATTATTTAGACCTCCCTTCTGCAAAACCCTTAAATTTACTCGGTTTTTTTACTTCTTTTGGTTTTTCCTCTAACACATTTTTTTCTTCCTCAATTCTATTTAGAATTTCAAAAGCATCGAATATAGCTAATTTTTTAGTAGCTGCAGCATTCTTAAGTCTATCCGCTGAAATATCTGTATCAGAATCAACAATAGGCTCTTTAGCTACTTTAATTAATTCTTTAACCGCTACTTGCCCAGCTTGGATTATATTCAGCTTGGTTTTCTTTGTTTCCATACTTTATAACAATATCATTTGATTTCATACAATATAAACGCCTTTCATTAACTATAAAATCATACTCTCCATAGGGAGTATATCCTACTGTATCACCTTCTTTTATCCCTAGCGCTTTTAATGAACTATTACCTATTTTTAATACTCCAATAAGTTTTTGTTCTTTTTCAATACTTAATTTATTATCATTTTTTAAAGGTTGGATAAAACATCTATCATTAATAGATTCCCATTTATCTTTTCTTTTATATAAATATACCTGATCTAAAGCACAAAAATATAAATCATCTTTAAAAAAAGATCTACTTTTCTTTTTTATACCTTTTATATCATAAAATGTTCTAAAAACATTATGATGAATTAAAATAATATCACCCTTTTTTATAGGTGTTTCTATTTCTAAAGGAGTTTCAATTACAATACCTAAATTATTAACAAATTTAAAACTTTCAATTTTTGTATTTAATATAAGCTCTAATCCATCAATTTTAATTTTATTATTATAAGTTTCCCCTAAGGGTTTTATAATAAAATCATATAAAGCTCTCATTAATATTCTAAATCATATTCAATGGATATTGCCATGTTAGAATTAAACTTCTTCCAAGGCAATACCTCATCATTTTTCTTTATATAAATATTATAAGAATTGTCAACACTGTCTAATATGATATGGGAAATTTCATGACCCCCATAGACTTGCTGCCCTAAAGAATAGTGCATAGCATCATTTTTATAATCTGACCCTATGCTTATTTTTCTTATAATAGAACTTGTATTCATAACCTATTTTTCTGAAGGTTTTGCTTGTTCTATTTCTTCATAAGAACCATCCTCTAAATTAATATTTACTGAACCATATTTTTTTTCAAGGTCAGTTTTAATACCTTGTAAGGCAGTATTAAATTCCTTATAAGCTTCAGTTACTTGTACTTTTTGAGCCTCTAAAGCCCCAAGATCCATTAATACTCTTTGTAATTTAGATTGATGTTCTTTTACTGTTGTTAATTCTTCTTCAGTTATTTTTTTAATTTCTTCTTTCATTTGATTTAATTTTAATTATTACTTTATTTATTATCACTTATTAATACGTGATTTTACTTTTTAAATATACTACTCGCCTTTTCTGTCGTTCGTCCACCGAAATAGGCTAAGACGACTGACATCATTATCTTCTCGAAAGTATCATTCCATAATTCATTTATATGAAAAGGTAGTGTTTCTATACTATCTAGAATTCCAGCTAATGAAAATATAACTATACACCACACTAATACTAACGGGCGTACATTTTTACTCATCCAAGAGTCAGACATAGAATCTGCCTCCCATCTTGATGTGATAGCTTCTAATTCTTTATTCTGTTGGTCATATATTAATTGCTGAAGTTTAATTTTATCACCTGCAGGAGCATCTGATTTTGTTATTTCTGCTATCGCTTCTTGAGGTGAAGTAACACCTTGCAATACATTTCCTAAAGTAGGATTAATAACAGATGCCGCACCAAACAATAGTTGGCCAACAGTTGTATCTTTGAATTTTTTCTTAGACATTATTCATAGGTCTTTCTACAATATAATGTGCTCCTGGGAAGATATAATCATACCCAGGATACATTACTTTTGTATATCCTCTATTATCAGTTCCTAATACTTTAAAATCAACTCCTTTCATAGTAATTTTATTACCAGGAATAACATTTAGAGGTTTATTAATATCTGGGCTATCTTTTAGATAACCGGTTTTTGATATATTCATTTTTCATTTTTATTCCTATAATTCTTAAACCATACCCTAGCCATAATAAAAAGACTAAAGGCGTTAAAATACTCATGTCCCAAGCTATATATGATACACTTTCGTATTGTTGTAAAATATAAATTACGCTTGGATACACAAATGGTAATAACAAGTATAGTAATACTTTAAATAAGTTTTTCATTAGATTTAATTTAATTTAATTAATTAATAGTTATTTTAACTATTCCACCAGTTTTGTACCCTTCTTATTCCTCTACCTAACATAGTACCATCTTGACGAGAATCGTTAAATATATTATCAGTACCGCCAGACCTATTACCTTCAGTAAAAGGATTTGGTCGGGATGGAACTGTTTTTCCTTGAACTTTCTCGCTTTCACTAGGTGGGAAGAAATTAAAACCAACCTTAGTTTCTCCGAATCTATTTACAGAGCCTGATGAGCCTCCATATCTTCTTACATTATGAATCGCGTCACCTGGGCTTTGTCCTCCACCTCCTAAATTAAAGTCTGAAGTACTTAAAGTATTCGAGAATCTACCCACTGGGCCTAAGTCTTTATGCTCTGGGTCATGTGTTATTACCTTTCCATCTACAACTTGACCTACTCTAGATTCACCACCTGGTTTATCAGCTTGAGCTGCACCTCTCATTATTGAATTTACTTTAGCTGCGCCTTTTGCGTAACCATTTTGTCTAGCTGGTCCAAAATTTTGAGTATAACCCATTCTAGGGCTTCCTTCATAATCTTTTGGAGCTTCTTCTTTTACTTTTTTAACCTTTGCTTTTGTTTCAGCTGATTCGTCGCCTTTATTGCCACCCCAATCTTTGGCAGCACCAAGTTTTTCAATTTGTCTGCCAGCTGCTCCAGGATCTTCTGCAGTTGCAGAGCCATCTTTTTGAGCAGCACCTTTTGTTTTATTTTTCATTTTTGTTTTTTTTAATATTATTTAAACATATTTTTCCGCTTCATAAGCAGGTATTTCCCAAGGCCCTTTGCCTTTTTGCATAACTGAATAATCATATTCCTTTCCTTTATAAGTAACTTTGCCTTTGCCAGCGCCATCTACTTCATAATCTAATCCAGTCCCAGGATTTCTTGCTTCGTCTAAATATTGTTGACGATGTACAAGTTCGTGAGCTACTGTTTTAGTTTTTTCAGTAGGATCTTGCTGATCTTCATTTAAAACGATTACCCCATTTTTAGGTGTCCTAGCCATAACTGGGTCGTCGCCCATATCTCTTTCAAATATTGATGTATTTAAAAGAGCTAAATTAAATGGAGGTATTACTTTAAAAGCCATATTATTTATTTTTGTAAGGAAATTTGTTATTAAACCATTCTTGCCTATTTTTACAGCCGCAGGGTATATTAAGACCGTCAGACATTTTATCTACAACGGTCTTAATTCCTGTTTTCTCTGTAAATTTAGCAATAGTATCACCAAACCCTTGAGATTTCATACTTATATATCAGTACCTTCTTTATGAAGAAGCTGGTACTGGAGATGTATTAGAAATCGTGAATTGATTCCAAACCATTTGAGCATCACTAGTCGCACCATCACCGTCTCTACTTAGTTGAGCAGCTGCTGCTACACCACCTGGGTTAGCAGACATAGCTTTTCTAATAGCCATTGAAGGCATGTTTCCAGCTACTGTTATTGCAGCAGGTTTGTTTGTTCCAGCGCCTGCAGCAATAGTTGCATCAGTTCTAACTTGTAATACTAATACTCTACCACTAATTTCAGAAGTTTGAGCAGTAGCTGTACCATCACCACCACCACTTAATGTGTAAGCAGCTGAAACAGTAGAAGCGTTGCTTCCTTTTAATACTACTGTTACTTTGTCAACGGTACCGTCACCGCCAGTTAAACCGTCGTATACGCTTTCAATGTCGTCTACGTTAACATATCTCCATCCAGAACCAGCTGTTAAACCGTTTCCATCATTTTGAATGTTAAATTTAATAAATCTTGCCATTTTGTTATTGTTTTTGATTTTGTTGTTGTTGTTGTTTGACTCGAGTTTTATACAGTTCTCATACTGTTATATTTTTAACCTAGATATCCTCTTTGGTGTCTAACAAATTTTTCTTTTTCCGATCTATTGCCAGTTGGGGGAGCTAAAGGAGCAAAATTATTTTGAGGTACTGATTGATTTACAATTTGTTCTGGCCCTATTGCTGTATTTTGAATACCTAAGGCTTTATTACTTGGATTTAAATTGTTTGAAGTAAAATGTTGATTATAAGGATTCTGTCCTGTACCAGCAAAAGGATTTATACCTGCTTCGCTATTGCTTAAAGCAGCGGCTGAATGAGCACCAAATCTTAAATGATCTGGAATTGCATCATACCCTGTATAAGAAGCTGAAGGTGCTTGATTAAAACCAGTACCCATCATTTGCGCAGCCCCGTGATGTTCCTTATCATATTTCATGTCTCCAGCTAATTTAGATATATGTTTCTCATCAGCAGTCATATCTTCATCACTACCTCCATGGTGGGCATCCCATTTTACATCTCTTTTAAGATAACTAATATGAGCCGCATTATCTCTTTCTGATGCTTTATAATTTTCGGCATCTACCCTTGTATGTCTTGGATGGTTGCCAGAATAGCTACCTGTATGTCCTTTATGTGTATCCATTTTATTTATTTTTTAAGTTGTGGGAAATATCTATATACACAAGATTTTATTCCCGAAGGTCTTGGGGCATTGTGGGCTAATTTAATAGCTGATTTAGCTCTTTTTAGGCTGCCAACTGGGTAAGTTCCTTTTGGGGCACCCCCAGATGGACCACAAAATGGGCCCTCAGATGCATCATATTTACCTGCATTGCTCCCCCCTTTTTTATTGTCATTTTTACGTGACCCTACTTTTTTAGGGGCACCTAATGGATTGCTTTGAATATATGCCATGATTTTTAATTTATTCTTGTAATGCTACAAATTTAGCCGCTGTAGCTTCAGCGCTTGCTTTTACTCTAACAACACCTAATTCTATTACATTACCTACAGCCATTGCTGCTTGAGGGATAATTATTTCATCACCACTGTCTATAACAACTGTTACATCACCACCCGGCGCTGCTCCTACTAATAAATCATAAACGTTATCACCACCTACATTACCCTGATATATTTGGTAACCATGTGTAGCTCCTTGAAAATCATTATTACTTATTTTAATAGTTGTATCATCTTCAACATAACTTACTTGAGATATTGTTGTGTCTGTTGTATCATATATAACATCCCCTTCATTAATATTATAACCTAGAGGATTTGTTTCTGCACTAGTCCATTTTGCACCAGTGTCTGTTATTTCACCAGCACCAGCGCCTGCTGTACTAGTTCCACTGTCTAAAACACCAGGTTGAGGTATATTAATTGTATCACTAGGGATAACTTTAATTGCTTTTGTATATTTACTCATTTCTTAATTTTTTTAATATTTACCTACTGCACCTTGTGCGCATAAAACCGCATTCAGGCTTTTATAAGGTACGTCTGCTTTTAATATTTGCATACCTGTAATACCTGAACTAGAACCCATACCATGAGGTCTCCCAGTTTGATCTAGTGGCCCATCCCATATATGAGATTCTCCAACTATACCAACTTTTGTTCCAGGCTTTAATTTTTCCATTGCTGGATCATACTTTTTGTTGTGCATAATTTTGTTTTTAATGTTTGTCTTTATTTACATTATATATAGCCGTAGTTAATACTTTGTCCATATATGAATTTCCTTTTATTATATTATTTCTTCTAATACTAGTAGGTATTTTTTCTTGACCTAACATAATACGATAAATTTTATTTATTAGTTGTTTGCCTTTAAAAGATACTTTGTAAATATTATATTTTTGTGTTGTGCGATTACGATTTCTCCATACCACTACCCAATCACCTTGTATTAATCTACTCCATCTTCTATTATCCCAACTATAAGAATACACGCCTAATTCAAAATCCTTTCTTGTAAATAAATCTAAACAATCTAAATATATTAATATTTCTAAATCTGCTTCTTTTAAGCTGTTGTTCCTGGAAGCCCATTTGCGTATTATACGGTAATGTTTTAACAAATCTAGATCTTTAAGATCATTTGCATCTAGCTTTTTCATAAAACAACAACTACATCATGTGATTTAATAACATGATATGATTTATTTTCCATTTCTATCTTATGACCAGCATGTTTATCATAAAATATAATATCTCCTTTTTGTAAGATATTTAACTCATCCCCTACTTCTATTATTTTAGCTTTTACATATCTTATATCTTCTCTATGAGTTTCAGCTAATAATAATCCACCCTTAGTTTCGGTGGTTCCTTCTTCAATTTTTTCTATTATTAAATTTCTACCTAGTGCTTTCATCAATTCTAATATTATTAATTACACAATCAGTAGATAAAATAGTACCAGCTACTGAAGCAGCATTTATAAGAGCACTTTTAGTTACTAACAAAGGATCAATAATCCCTGATTTAACCATATTTACCATATTCCCTGTAACCACATCCATTCCTTCCCCATTATTGATAGGAAGAACTGGGTCTAATCCAGCATTTTCTAATATTGTTTTAAATGGTGCTAAAATAGCTTTAGTTAATATTTTTTCAGTTTCCCCTTCTTCTTTTATATTAACAGCTGCATTTAATAAAGCAATTCCCCCACCGGGCACAATTCCTTCTTTTATTGCTGCTTTAGTAGCGCAAATAGCATCTTCAACTCGATCTTGTTTTTCTTTTAATTCAATATCAGAATTTGCCCCTACTTTAACTACTGCAACTTTAGCTGATAATCTAGCCAATCGTTTTTCTAACCCAATAGTTATATGAGGTTTATTCTTTTTCTTTAAATCTTTTTTGATTTTATTTATAATATCTTTTATTTCATCATCAATTTCATTAACTTGAATTATAGTTTTATCTTGTGTAGTAGATATTTTTTTACAAGATCCTAAGTAATCAATATTTATTGAATTTAAATCATCTCCTAGATCTTCATTGATTATAGTAGATTTTGTAAGCAAAGCTAAGTCATTTAGTATTTCTCGTCTTCGTAATCCATAAGCTGGGGGATCTATAACATTTATTTTTATATTTCCCTTCATTTTATTCATTACCAAAGCAGATAATACTGGGGTATCAATTTCTCCAATAATTAATAGAGATTTATTTCCCTTTATTACATGTTCTAATACAGGTTGAATTTGTCTTATAGAATCCACTCTTGATTCCATTATTAAAACTAAAGAGTTTTCTAATTCTACTGCATTCTTTTCTTTATTATTAACTAAATTAGCATGGGCAAATCCTTTTTCATATTCTACTCCTTCTACTACTTCTACTTCTGTTACCCCAAGGCTAGAAGGCTCCATTATGACTATACCAGTTTCTCCAACAGAGCGGAAAGCATCAGCTATTAGTTTTCCTAATTTTTTATCATTGTTAGTCGAAATCGTAGCGATTTGATCTATCATATTATCTTTTACAGGCATACTAATATTTTTTAAATATTGTGTAACCTTTTTAACCGCACTATTAATCCCGTTTTTAATTTCTCTAGTTGAGAATTTATCTTCTAATTTATAAGCTTCTTCTAATATAGCATAAGCTAATAGGGTTGCAGTTGTTGTGCCGTCTCCAGCTTCTTTAACTGTTTTTCGGGCCGCTTCTTTTAAAAGCGTAGCACCCATATTTTCTATAGGGTTTCTTAATATTATAGAATCAGCTACGGTTACTCCGTCTTTTGTTATAATTGGATTACCACTACTATCTTCCATAATAACACACTTGCCGCTAGCCCCTAATGTAGAGCTAACAGCTTTAGTGAGTTTTTCTATCCCCTTAAACACTTTATCTTTAGCCTCGTTGCCAAAGCTAAGATTTTTGACTATTAAGTCTGACATAATTTAATTGAATTTAATTTAATTTTTATTTAAAGGTTTTCACGACTTTTGGTCCGTTAACAAATTCTAGTTTTTTAGCATAATGCTCTACTGATGAATCAATAGCTTGCTCTGCCCCTTCCATTGTTTCGCGTCTCGTAACGTCGTGCCAAGTATCTTCTTCGTTCGGATCTTGGTATTCGGTTTGATAAAAACCGTTTGGTAATTGCACAATCCTCCAATTAGCTTTTTGAGAAACATGTTCCCAAAGGTTCTTGGTTTCTTGTGAAATTTGTGGTTGACTATTCCACGTTCTAGTCTGATAATAAAACGTCATAATTTTGGTTTTAAGTTTATATTTGGTTTATTGCTCTGCCCGAGCAGGGTATATTTTATACGCGGTTATATGTTATAATTACTTGTTTTTCTCGTTTTTTACTTAAACACCTAATACTTTGTCAATATTTTCTGTTGCTACAGCTAACACATCGTCGATATTTCCTGAAGAAACACCTAATACATCATTATCATATCCGGTTTGTACAGCATCAAATTCTATATAAGGTACATAACCAGAACCTCCTGCATCAAAATTAGCATAAGCTACTTGTTGCATGTTTGATGTACTAGTGGTATCGCTATAATCATTACCATATTGGACCATTACTACTTTTAATAAACCTGTTCCAAAATCAGTTATAGCTGTAGAATTTAAACTAATAGAAGAATCTCCTGCAGAAGTTGATAAATTAGTGTTACTACTATAAGCTGTGCTGTAAACTACACTTGAATAATAATCACTAGTAGATAGATCAGTATCAGCACTTCCTTGGGCTGTAGATTTTACAATAATAAAAGTAGGAAAACATATTGATGGTGTACACGTAGTGCTACCCGTGTTCCTCCAATTAAATGTTAAGTTTGATATAGTGTATCCACTTGAGTAACTAGATGTATCAAATGCACAGAAAAATCTAAAAAATCTCCATGATCTAGGGCCTTTACCTGCATCTGTAAAGAAATCTGCTACTTTTACATCAGCGCCTGTCGGTTGATTTGTAGCAGAGCTACCTGTTTCTCTTGCATTAGTAAAACTACTAGTTATATTACCTGAGTTAGCATATCCATATTTACTTGCATCTATTTTTGCCATAATTTATTTTTTAAGCAATTTCAACCCATGTATTATCTGGACAGAAATATATATGATTAGAATCTATAGCATAACCAACTACCCTTACATAATCCCCAGATCCACTTGGCGCTGTGTTTGTCATTGACATAGGAGTTGTTGATATATAAATAGGTAAACCTACAGTGAAACTATGACTAGCTTTATGATAAATTCCATTTAATAACATCCCATCAACATCAGCATCAGTTCCTAATGATAATGCTATCATGTTTTTAGTTCCTGTGTCAGCATCAGTTCCTGCCCATTGTAAACTACCCATTGAATTAGACGCATAATAAAGATTTCCTGCAACTAAAGCAGACATATGTGTTCCAGCTTTAATTATAGTACCTGAACTTTCTCCAGAAGAAACTGAAGTATCTAATACTATATTAGAATTACCATTTAATTCAAGCCCATCATCTGTGGTTTCAACTTTCTTGCTTGCATTATAATAAAGAGCAACTCCAGCATCTGCTGTAAATATTGCTATATTTTCACCAGCACCTACTTTT
>Ga0209756_1002282_pt1 | contig 16730 bp, 24 predicted proteins | sample ETNvirenome_6_85_FD_184071 | JGI IMG/M metagenome (GOLD analysis project Ga0209756, IMG submission 184071) | Marine viral communities from the Pacific Ocean - ETNP_6_85 (SPAdes) (version 3) | ecosystem: Environmental > Aquatic > Marine > Oceanic | place: Pacific Ocean | collected 2013-06-19
ATTGCGCCCGGCGGGGGGCTTTCTGGCGAGTCCGGTGAGGGCTTCAGGCCAAAAGAGAGTGAAGTGCCGACGGATCCAAGGCATTCTAGATAAGAAAAGACTAAGTTTTCCCTTTACAACCCCATAATAAAATGTTAATATAATATTACTGCTCATAAACGAGCGTTTAAACAAGTCCCTACAAACAGGGCAATAGGTAATATTATGAATATTTTTATCCCCACGGTATTATACCATTCTAAACTGATCAATCTCGATCAAATTGAACCACTAGAAATAGAAAGCCAATCACGCCTTTACGGTGTCGATGCTGACAATCTTAAGAATGTTGAGCAAAGCATTGAACAAATTGGGTTGCAAGAGCCAATTTGCGTAGAAGCTATTAATATTGACGATCAAAACGAAGACAATTCTACGTATAGACTTCGTTCTGGAAATCATCGATTCTCCGCTTTTCAAAACCTTCGCAATAAACATAAAAATAGCGCACTTTATGATAAAATTGAGTGTGTAGTTTATGCAAAGAACTTAGGTTATAAAGCGGAGTCCGATTGGCTCCAATGGCAACATCAAGAAAATGAGCATCTTGAGAAGGCGCACAAGCAAAATTCTTTTGATGACTCTGCATACACGGCTTATAAGCTTTTGACGGATGGCTATCTAGATAAAGAAGCTGCTAAGCTAGTTGCTAAAGGCGATTGGGACAACCCTCTAGTAGATAGCATGCTTAAAGATTGGATTAAAGCCAACTGTAAGGGCCTTTCCGAAGCAGATCGAGAAGAAATGCTTAATAAGATCCACGCGGATGGCAATCATTTACGTAAATCTAAAATTAAGCGTTATACCCGCCCTGAGCTTAAGCGTGTCCTCATGTCTAAGTACGGTATTGAGCCTGGAAGGGGCGGTTCTAAGTCTCCTTCTACGAATACTACGGTTTGGGTAGCTAGCGAACAAGATTTTTGGACTAAAGTACTCTCACCGGTTTTTCGTGTTTTTGACGAGGGAGGTAAAACTAGTAACAATACTATTATCTTCCATTGCAGAAAAGGTGCAATTGATCATATCGATAAACGTCGTAAAAAGATTAAAGAAATGGTCAATACCATTAATAATTGGTTTAGTAGCCATATTCCTGCCTTTAAACACGTCAAGGTAATTGATGATGTTAAGTTTCTCGGACAAAAACTCGCTAAAGAGTACGGTGAAAAAGACGGCACGTTTGTTTAGAGAATAAAAAATTTTCGTGAAATGGCTTTCCTTCGCTAAGAAAAAAAAATATTTCGATTTGCTTAAAAAGCGACTATTTACTCTTAGTAGAGGAGCCTCCATGAAACTCACCAAATCTCGCCTCAAACAAATAATTAAAGAAGAACTTCAAACTGTTCTTAAAGAGCAGCTTGGCGCCGTAAGGACAGCAGCCCGTGTCGCCGGCAATGTCTTCTCGAAAGTACCAAAAATGAAAGCGACTAAAATCGCTGGTGAAACTGCTTTTTCAACATCTTCTGCCGTGACTAACGCCGAAGAAGAGGATTACCTCGGCGCGTCCTTAGACGCGGCCTCCATTGCGCCCGGACCACAACAGCCGTTCGTGGCAGGAATTGCAGCTTCATATGCAGTCAAAAAATGGCTTGATCATCTAAATAAAGAGCAGCAAGCTACATTTCGTAAACTAAATAGCCGATTTAATGGCAAAAAAAGCCGCAACTCTGGTCTACAATCATGGAGAAGGGCAAATGGACTTAAGCCAGACGGCACGTGTTGTTTAAACCATAAAAAATTCCCTCCAATTAAATCAGCCGCAGAAATCCGTGCCGGCTTTCAGCCAAAAATTGCGGACATGTCTATTGACAGCAAAGAACAAGAGGCGCTCGCAAACTGGTTATCTCAGGATAAGAAACAACCTCATGAAATTAACTGAATCTGAACTTAAACAACTTATTGAATCTGAATTTATGAGTTATCTAACAAGGCCAATGTTTGAAAAAGATCCTCCAACACCTCAAGAAGAAGATGAGGAGGCTCAGTCATTAGTTTTAAATACTATCGATGAAATTGAAGAGATGATAGAAAACCTACCACCAAATTTAGAAGGCATGATTAGAACCCTTAGAGATATAAAAGAAAAGCTTAGTAATGTGTTGATTTGGGGTGATAACCCATTATTAGATCTAATTAAAAAATAAAATTTAACGCTTACGAGATCTTCTTTTTGGACGATTTGGTTTTGTGCGACGCTGGACATTATTTCTACGGCGCTGTTGTGGTCGCTTCTTATAGCTTATATGGTGATTTTTACGTTTTCCATATTTTTTATATTTTTTATGTCCTCGATGTTTTTTATAAGAATTCTTATAATGATAGTGACGGCGATGATGGTTTGTTCTTAGCCGACTTCTCACATTATAGCGTACACGGTAGGGCACTCTATAATAATGTACATATTGCAAATATTGCGGATTTCCGCATAGCAGCTGGGTTTCCGCACGTGGCCTCCAAAAAGACCAACCCCGATATCGAGGTTTACAATACTCTTCTCTAGCACTCCAATAATAATTTAAATAATAATCAGGACTCTCATAAAGATTATATTCATACTCTGAAGGAATGTGTTGTACAAACGCCACATTATGAGGTGTAATTAATTCATACCCATCATAGCATGCAGGCGTTAAGTATCCGGAACCATTAAATAAAATAAACAATATACAAATTGACATGTTTTTCTCCTTTGTTGTACCTATTTATAGTTGCAATTGTCGTGCCAACATTAATAGCAAAAGGAGTCGCGACCATGAAAATTACCAAAATACAATTAAAACAATTAATCCAGGAAGAACTATCTTATATTTTAGAGCAAGAAGAGTTACCTATCGAAGAAGATCCCCTTGAAACACCAGAAGCAGAGGCACCACCAGAAACGCCCCCAACAATTCGAGTTACAGAAAAGTTGAGAGAAGCTTCTGAGGAGCTAATATTGCTAGCTAGCGAAGTTTCGTTAAATAATCCGAATACCGCAAAAATGTACAACTCAATTGCAGATTCACTAGAAAGATATAGCGAGATTTTGGAACGACCCCTTCAAGACCTTGAGGGCGATGAAGAAACACAACATGGTGTAGAAGATTCCGATTATGCATTAAAAAACTTGAGAAAAGTTGGCTGGAAGGCCACGAAAAAGTTTGCTGGTACGGGGTCGCAGCTAGCCGGCGGCGGTCGCTCAGGTTTCTAACCTCGAAACGACATGTGTTTTAGTCATTTTAAACGATAATAAACTACTTATTAGTGATTAGGAGCATTTACCCATGAAACTCACCAAACTCACAATTAAAAATTTAATTAAAGAAGAGCTGCAAAACTCATTACAGGAGCAGCGATCTGGACAAGCAGATCAACAAAAACTCGACGCCGCAAAGTCTGCTCTAAAAGGGTGGCAGGCCAATTTGAAGGCCGGCGAGGCCTCGCCGTTCGGCTTGAACCCCGGGAATGACACCGCTAAAAAAGAAATCGCCAGGTTGACGAAAACAATCGCTGATCTCGAAGCCAAAATAGGCCAAGGGACGGCCCAAGGGACGTCGGGCGAAGGGTTTCCTACCGCTCCTTCGCTTAGCAGCCCTCTAACGACGCCCAGCGGAGTACCACCAAGGCCAGGAAAGCCAGGTAAATTCGATGATCCCGAGCACCCTCCCCTCCGGGTGTCCAAAACAAACCGCCATCGTCGCGGCCGCAGCCACCGACTTACACGAAAAGGCGAGGCAATCTTAAAGAAGAATGGTTTCGAAGGTTTTGATGATTTTTATGAGCAGCTTAGAAAACATGATTTAACAAAACTATTAGGACCAACAAAAGAAGATAGAAAATGGGGCGGTGCCCATCAAATTGCAATGGAAGAACTTAAAAACACAGAAAAAGCTAAAGACGCGGAAGTGTTCAAAAAACAAGAAGATGAAGAGAAGGGCGCGCCGGGTTCACAGGCCGGCGAAAAAGCCCACAGTGTAAAATTGGCAGGACGCGATGCAGTTGCACTATATAGAGAGCTTAAGGGTTGGGGATCTGGAGATGCCGAGGAGGTTCTGGCAAGAGCAAAAGATGGCCCGGGCCTTGCAGCTTTATATGACGCATATGCACGTGTACTCGTGAAGAAGAAAGACACCGGCGACGGCGATTTAGTGAAATGGCTTGTTGACGATGGCCTAAAAGAATGGGCCCTGAGAGTGCGTATGGCGGTCAAGACGCGCAAAGAAAGAGCAGCCGAGGAGACGCCGATCAGTGGTGAGCTTGATGCGGATGATCTCGCTTATAAAGCCAAACTTGAGGCGGAACAAGAAGAAGAAGACACCGGTGAACTTGAAGAAAATGCCACATATAGCAGTTTCTCTGAGCATCAAAAACTTTTTGAAAACTGGAATCGTTACGTAAAATCCATCGAAGAGGACTAAATTGTGAAACTAGACTCTTCAATATTAAAACAATTAATTAAAGAAGAACTGCAAAACTTATTGCAGGAGCAGTCCCCAGCTGCGGACACCACCGCGGAGCGCGAGAAAAGGTTAAAAACTGAAAAGCCAACCACAACAAAGCCAGCCGAGACAAAGGAAACGGCCGAGAAAAGTACCGAAGAGACGGAAGCAGCAGAAAACGCCGCCATAAAAAAATGCAACAAAGAAAAGGGCAAATATGATTGGGGAACAGGGCTGTGCACGCACCCGGGACAACCCGCCGGCGGGGACAAGAAAGACGATAAAAAATCCACATTTACCAGAGAACAAGAACACCTTCGAAAAAAGATTAATCAATTAAAGAAAGACGGCAAAATTGACAAAGCAACATGGCGCGCCGCACGTAAAGCTCTTTATAAAGGCACAGATGCAGCCAACGCAGTGCTACAGAAAGCGGGAGTTGGTGGCCGAGCGCCAAGAGGCCTACGTACGGCCGGCGATGCAGGAGGCCAATACCGACGCGCGCAACAGCCCCTGACACCACAAGAGCATGCTACCGCAAAAAGGCTTTGGGACGCAGTACAAACACTCATAGCTGAAAAGCACCCCCAGCTTCAAAATATATGGCAAGCAATAGTGAGAGCCGCAAGAGGCGGCCATAAAATCGCAGCTGCCGTCGTCACCGCGCTGGGGGAAGAGAGAAGGGGGAGAGAAAGACAAGTTACACAAGCTACGCAAACGGGCGCCGGTGACAGCATGCGCGGCTAAAGATAATAAAAATGAAAAATTTAGATCCAAAAGTAAAAGAGTTAATTGAAGCAGTTAGAAAACTGATGATTGAAATAGAATCTCAAACTCCAAGCCAACAAAATAGATCAAGCATCGATCCATATGCATTTGATGTTGTCGATATGAAAGGTTATGCTGGTCAAGAATATGGTGGCTTTCCCGAGCCTATCATAAAAATGGAAGATGAATTTTAATTATATGAGATTTTAGTTAATGTGCCAACTATTTATAAATAAGCGCTTATTTCGTGCCGGAGGAGAGATAAATGATATCTAAGAGCGAACTCAAACAAATTATTAAAGAAATGTTAATATCCGAGCAATTGTTGGACTGGGGGAAGAAGCCAGGCGCGCCAACAGAGGATCTCCCTCTCGATACGTGGGGTTTCGACATGCCCGGCATGCCGGAGCGCCAGTACGTCGGCCAAGGAGAAGCCCAATACAGCCCGCCACCGGCCGCCAACGCGGCGCCGCGCGCGAAACAAACTCTTCATGACCTCCCAGACACCGAATCAATGACTGAAGATGAATATAATTTACTCTATGGGCCCGGCGCAGCGCAGAAAAAGCAAATTGCCGATATCGATCCGGGCGGCGGCACAGGCTGGACAAAAGGTCACGAACCAGAAGACCCCAAGGATCCATGGTATGATAAAATGAATGTGCCGGAAGATCAGCGGGGGCCCTTCGACAAAAAAGAAGAAGAAAAGAAAGACGACAAGAAAAAGCAGCCTAAGAAAAAGCAGCCTAAGAAAAAGAAAAAGAAAAAGCGCGAGGACGCCGAAGCAGAAGAAGCTGCGGCGGGCGCCGCGAAAGACAAGCTTGCAAAAATGGCTGCAGAGCAAGAACTTAGCGCCGCCCAGGCGCAGTCTTTGGCCATGGCCCTGGAAACCGCACAAACTTTATTTGGTGCAATGAGAGGCTGGGGTACTGATGAGGACGCAATTAATATTGCTTTAACGAATTCCATGGACGGCGAAGGCCTTCCAGCAGTATACGACGCATATGACCAAATATTGCAACAAGCAGTTAGAATGGGAATCGCGGATGCTGACGATGGAGATTTAGTACAATGGCTTCAAGATGACGGCATGGATGAATGGGCAATGCGCGTGGGCACCGCCAATCAAGAACAGCGACGGGCGCTGGGCGCCATGGCACAGGAACGAGCCGTAAAGGGCGTACCCGTGGCTGCCGCCGCGAAGGCGGCTGAACTGAAAGAACGTTCCAAATACAGCAGCTATCCTGACCAACACAAATTGTTTGAAAATTGGAATAAATTTGTAAAATCGACTAAGGAATAGTATGAAATTTACCATAAATGAGCTTAGACAATTAGTTAAAGAAGAACTAGCTACACTAGATACGATTGGCGGTGATGATGACGAATTAGACATGGCCAACGCGATGGCGTTATTACAGCAAAAAATTGTTGAACTTGAAGACAAATTAAAAGATGCAGACGCACAAATTAAGCTTGTCAAGCAAGCGCAACGTACAGACGAAAAAGACAAAACTGAAGAAAAAACGGCGGAGGCCGCAAGTGAAGCAACCGATATTCTTGGCGATCTCGATCTCGGCGCCGAATAAATTCTATTAAAAACTTAAATTAATTTATATAACATACTATAATGTATTATACCCATTAATAACGTGAGGAGATATTATGGCTACAACCAATGAATCAAAACTACATAAACAGGTAGAAAAACTTACTAGTCAGGTTACTAGTTTATCAAATAGCAACTCTCAATTACTTGACGAGGTTGCCTCTCTTAAAAACAATTATAGCCAACTCGTGGACGATGTAAGCGCGCGCTTTGAGGCGGTACACGAAAAGCTTTTTCGATAAAAAAATAGAAAAACCCTCAACAATAAAAAGATTTTTTAATACAATTAAAATGTTCCTATTAATAGAATAATATTATGCAACAACAAAAAATTAATATAGATATAAGTAAGGCAGATGACATTGCATGCGAAGAATGTGAAAATTTATATTTTACGCCTGTTGTTATGGTTAAAAGACTTTCTGCTCTTTTATCACCAACGGGTCAAGAAGTAAAAATTCCAGTCCAAGTGCTGCAATGTACATCGTGTAACGCAATAACAACTCCTTTTTCTGAATAGCTAAACTATTTATAACATGTCGTTCTCATTCGAAAAATGGAGAGGCTTCATTAATGAATCGAAACTTCGTGTATTTGATTTTGATGATACGCTCGTAAAGTCCCAATCAAAAATAAGAGTAACTTACCCAGATGGTACGGTCGAACATCTAACCTCTGCCGAATACGCCGTCCAAGGCGAAGATCCAGAAAATGAATATGATTTTTCAGAATTTGAAGAAGTAATAGATCCTCAAGAAATTGAAAAAGTAACTAACATATTAAGAAACGTCGTCGGTGCCGGCTCAGATGGTCGCGAGGCCGTTATTTTAACGGCTCGAAGGCCGGTATCAGAAGACGCAATAAAAGATTACCTTGAAGAAATAGGAATTGATATTTCTAAAATCACCTTTGTCTTGCTAGGGGATGCAGATCCATTAGCTAAAAGCAACTGGATTGAAGAAAAAATAAAAAGTGGCGCCACCGATATTTTATTTTTAGACGATTCCGGCAAAAATGTCGACGCAGTACTAGACCTAAAACAACAATATCCAGACATTAAAATTGATGCTCGACAAGTTAAGTATGCCGAGGACCTCCCATCCCCAGACAGTGAACCAGATAAACAAATTGATCCCGAAGTACTTCAAATTATTGAAGATCATGTCGAATTACCAATTAGATCAATGCGCCTACACGGTGATGATACAATATTAGTATATTTAGCAGAAGAGTATACCCACGAGACGATGAATGAGATAAACGAATGGTGGGAGCAGTCTGATTATTTTAAAGAAATACAACAAATTGGCTATACTGTAAAATTACTATCAAGCGATGCGCCGACACAAGAATCAAGCATTTCACTTACGAAGGACTTATTATAATGAAATTCAACATGGACATAAAGTCTCTCGTTTTTATTATTACAACAGCATGCATTGCAGCTGGCTATTACTACAATACCGAAGCAAGGCTAGATAATGCCGAAAGAGAAATAAAATTTTTATGGAGTTCTGTTGGCGATCTGCAGAAGCAGAATAAACGTTTAAATAGAATAATCAATAAAAAAGGGGCCCCTAAAAACAAATGAAACTCCTACTTGAAAATTGGCGAGAATATTTGAAAGAGGAAGAGTATACTCCCAAGGGGCAGTATATGGATTTTCCTGCTGAATATCTAAAATCACATAAGGGCGAATATAACACTGAGCCGCACTGGAAAAACTTTTCCAAAAAGACCCCAGAGGAACAACTAGAATGGGCAAAGACAGTCAACCTTTCAGAGCCTGTAGAGATTACAGTGTTTTTGGACGGCATGTTCGCTCACGGAGATGGACACCACAGGGTGATGGCGGCAAAACTTTTGGGAAAAGATATCCCAATCATCATAACTTATAATCATATGAAAAACAAAAGTGAAGAAGGTGTTTGGGAAAGATGGCTAAAGCTTGTTCAGGCTGGAAATAACCCAAAAGACTTAAACCCAGAACAATATAATATCAAGACTATGGACACATTAGATGAGATTTTGGGGTCTTTAGACTCTGCGAAGAATAACTTACGACGAGTTCTTAGCATCGCAAATACTTTTCTAGACGAGCTTGGAGAAGGAGAAATTGATGCTGTCTATCTCATAGGATCGCGCGCTAGTGGTGCCGCGGGTGAAGAATCGGATTGGGACTATTTGGTAGTCGGCGATGGGTTCGACGCTGTAGAAGAGGAAAAGATAGCAAGAGCAGAAGAGGGGCGACCATTTTCCGGCTTAGATATCGACGTTGCAGTAAGCGAAAGATCTAAACATCTGGATATAATATTCAGCGAAAATCCTCCGCGGGCAGACCAGAAGTATATAAAAGTCTATTAGGAACAAGATGAAACTATTAATTGAAAATTGGCGAGAATATCTTAAGGAAAGCCGAGAACGTGCCCTTCTTTTTGAACGTATTAACTCTTTATCTAGTAGAAAAAGATTTGTTAACGATACACTGACTGAAATTGTCGACGATGACCCCCGGAGAACCGTACCGATTTCAGATGACGAATTGAATAAAATTAAAGAAGCCACGGATCTCGAAGGAACACCAGATTTTTTAGGGGCCGGTTCTCAAGGTCAAGCATGGCAATTTGACAAGAAGGTATTAAAATTAACAGCAGACTCATCAGAGGCGCATGCAGCTTATTTAATATCTGGAGAAGATCATCCAAATGTTTACAAGATAGATTTAGTTGCGCGTCGAGACGACGAAGACCGAGATAATGCTTTAAAACATGTGAGTTATATAATTGTTTACGAATTGCTGGATTATCCTAACAATGCGATGGTTGATGTGGCAGAGTTGATGTTTCATAAAGTTAAGAAAAATAATATTTATTATTTTTGGGAAGAAGACTACCTTGAGCGCGCCGAAGAAATTATTCGACAATTAGTAAAATATATAGATAGACATCCAGAATCATTAGAGGAAGAAGAACCAACCAAAGGCTCCTATATTATTCCAAAACTTGAAAGTTTATCTGAACAACTAACACTTGATGAAAAAGAAACTAAACTATTAATAATATTTTGGACTCTTTTGAGGGGCGCCTATAATGATACTTTAGATAGTCAATTAAATGTTTTGGAGCATGCTAGAAAAACTCTTGGGAGTCCCAAAATTAGATATCTTGATCAGCTTGCCGCGGGCCTCACGTGGTTAAATGAGCGCGGGGTGCGATTTACTGATATAAAAACGTCAAATATAATGGAAAAAGAAGACGAAGCAGCAATTATTGATATTGGATACTCTTCCGTTAGAGAGAAAAAACCAATTCCAACCTTAGAGGAGCTTATAAATGAAAAACTGGAAACCGATAATAATAAAGAAGAGTAAAATACCTCTTATAATGTCTAAGATAATGTCGATGAATATCGGCGCCGTCAGCTTTGCATGGTTCATATTTTGTCGCGACGACAATCCATCCGATAGATTAATCCGCCATGAAACTATTCATTTTCAGCAACAATTAGAATTACTATTTGTTTTTCAATGGCTATTATATGGATTGTTTTCCCTAGTGGGGCTGATTAAATATCGCAATCTTAAAAAATCGTACTATAAAAATCTTTTTGAACAAGAAGCTTATGATAATGAAGAGGATGTAGACTATTTATCTAATAGAAAGAGATACTCGTGGTGGAACTATAAAACATGAAAGAATGGAAAGAATATTTAGATGAAGTGGTTGAGCCCGAAGACGTCCAAATCAAAGGAATGTCGATAAAAGACGAACTAGACCCTCTCTTGTGGGAAAGGGATAGATTAAAAGATTATATTGCTGAGCACCTTTACAAGGTTGCAAAGAATTTTTTTAAAAATTTAGAATTAGATTGGCGCACCGTAAAAGACATTACTTTGACAGGATCTTTGGCAAACTATAACTGGTCTAAATATTCAGATATTGATGTGCATTTAATTGTAGACTATAGTGCTATAGATGAGAACGAGAAGTTAGTAAAAGATTTTTTTAGAAACGCAACTATAGTTTGGAATAAAGTGCACAACATAATGGTTAAGGGCCATCCCGTTGAATTATATGTACAAAGCCATGCAGAACCCCACCACTCCACCGGCGTGTATTCAATAAAATATGATCGGTGGAATAAAACGCCTTCAAAGTATTCTCCAGAAATTGATTACGCCAATGTAAAGAAAAAAGCAGCAAAATTAATGAATGATATTGATGAAGTTTACGAATTGTTTGCTGAAAAAAGCTACCTAGAGGCTCATGATGAAGCAGAAAAGATGAAAGAGCGTGTACGTAAGTTTAGACAAGCCGGCCTGGAAAGGGGCGGCGAGTACTCAGTTGAAAATTTAGCTTTTAAGCTTCTACGTAGGAACGATTATTTAAAAAAGTTATCTAGTTTAAAAATATTATCGTACGACAAAATGATGTCCGTTAACGGCAGCATCGGCAGCGAAATTATTAAAGTTAATATATAAGGAAGAGAAAAGAATATGAAAATTTCAAAAGAACGATTACGACAAATTATTTTAGAGGAAATCCAAGGACTCTTTGAATGACCACATTTAAAAGGTGCGGGGCCCGCATCGGAAGACGATGACGAAGATACTCTAGTAATGAAAATAATGAACGAAGAACACGATTGCGACACGGAGCACCCGGACCAAACACATGCTGAATGGGAGGCTAGCCAATAAAAATGTGTTTAGTTTGCATCGAATATTCTAAAAAAAAGCTTAAAGCTAGCGAAGCTTTAAGAAATTTGACTGAAATAAAGAAGCAAGTAGGCGAAGAACACTACGAAGAGGCTTCTGAAAAAATATATCAAGAATACCTACAAGAACAGGTAGATGCATATTTATATGAGACGGGGTTTGGTGACTAATGAAACTACTATTTGAAAATTGGCGACAGTATTTAAACGAATCTGCGCCCATATCAATAAAAGTTGGAGGCGCTCCCTTAAAAGTAGAAACGGCATTGGACGAAGAGAGTATAAAAAGAGGGCTAATGTTTCGCCAAGAGTTAGAACCAGATTCAGGGATGTTATTTATATTCCCAGAGTCAGCCCAGAGGTCTTTTTGGATGAAAAACACAAACATTCCCCTCTCTATAGCATATATAAACGAAAACAACGAAATACTTAATATTGAAGATATGACGCCACATGATACAAACGGCGTACACTCACAAGGAAAAGCAAAATGTGCTATAGAAACAAACAGGGGATGGTTCGAATCTAATGGCGTTAAGCCAGGTGATTATGTCGAGGGGATAGCATTATGAAACTCCTATTTGAGAATTGGCGACAGTATTTAAAAGAAGACGAGGTAGACAGGAGCGCCGAAAGTGTTCTAAATTGGGCTGAAGGCAACTCACGTGCCAAGACTAAGGCTGCCAAACCAAAAACCTCGGAAATTGAGCCCGATGAGTACTCTTCTCCCTACGAACACGAAGAAACCGATGAAGAAACGCGCGAAAAGTACTTTGGAACAGGTCCAGATAGCATAAAATGCGTAAAAGACCTTCGAGATCCCAAGAAGTTTATCAATTCATGGGATTTTTATTCATGTATGTCAGACGAAGGCTATGAAAAGATCCAGGCAGGATCGTTTAGGGCCGCGTTCACCAACCCATCCAATCCAGATTTAGTTTTAAAGATTGTTACTCCCGAAACAATGCTAGAAAATCCAGCGTTAGGCGGTGCAGGGGCGATAAGAAGCATGAATATGAATCGCGCAGAAGCAAAAGCCTCTTATCAGACTGCATCCGACCTAGTACCAAAAGTTTATGATAGCGCAAGAGATTATTTCTGGATTATGTCAGAAAAAGTTACTCCCATTACATCATGGCGTGAAACAAAAACGTTCTTTCCGGCTTGGAGCGCCGAAGACCAAGAAGATTTCAACTTTTACTTCCATAAATTAATTTCAGAGGATAGAGACGAGGAAGATTTGATTAATACGCTAGATAAGCGCATAGAATACGTAAAATTAGGAGAAGAATTAGTTAATGACCCTCTTATACTACAAATTAGAGATTTATTAGCACAATTTAATGCGCCAACGTGGGATATCCGCCCTCACAACGTTGGATATGCCAATAGAGGCGGAAAAAAGCAGTTTGTTATACTAGATCCGGGATTTGAACTACCAAAAGACACAAAATCCGAGAAAGAAGAGCAGCCTAAAGATTCTGAGGACTTTTCGAAGCTTTTTAAGGACAAATACGCAGTTACGGCGCCAAATAAGCCAGGAGTAGAGAAATTAGCTGAAAATTGGCGCTTATTTACCGAAAATACCGAAATTAAGGGACCAGATGACTTTTTATACGACATTTCGACCTCTTCAGACCGAATTACCATCACTTTACTCGATTCAGAGACAAAAGAGCCCGTAGAGAGCAAGAAAGAGGACACAAATGCCTATATTTCGCTTGAAAAGCGCACAGATGTGCCTCATTGGGAGGTTTCTTGGTCATCTTCACCCAAAAACAGCGAAAAAGTGGGCACTGAGATGTATTTAATGGCTCTAGAACTTGCTAAAGAGGGTTTATCGCCCGATTCTTATGAAACTAGTGATGATGCATCGCGAGTTTGGGCAAAATTCATGAAAAACAACGAATGGGGCGTCGAAAAAGAGAAAAAAGAGGAGTTTTCGCACGAAAATGACGAAAATCCCTTCTTTTTCGTGTTTTCTGGGCCAAGAGAGAGCATTTTGTCTAAATATCCGGATAATATCACCCAAAAAGAGGTTGAAAGCGAAGAAAAAGCCGGTTTTGACCCAGAAACCGAAGAATATGTGCCCCCATTCGAGCCAGACGACTTTGATTGGGAAGAATTAGACCATATTGAAGAGCAAACAGAGCCATATCAGCGCTTTTCGAAGAGCACATACCGAATATTCATCAATAAATTGGGGAAACAGGGGTCAAACAAGTATAACGTGGGCGGTAGAATGAAAAAACCATCATCAAATAACTTAAAAAGTGGTCCCCCGGGGGGTTAAAACTAGTTATTATAGGCGCGGAGGGCTAAAAATGTCGTATTTTTCTCTAGATATTATCGATTTTTTGATAAAAATGGAAGAAATGGAGCAAAAAAGACAACAAAACGACCAAAATAGGCCGTTTTTGGAGCTTCCAGTGCCATATACGGACGAAAAACCCGAAAAAACCGACGAAAATGACGAAAATGACGAAAATACGGGTGAAATTGTCATAGATTTGTAGTAAAATAGGCCTAAATAGGCCTAAAAACAGGCCCAAAACGGGCCAAAAAGGGCTAAAATAACGCATGAAAACGCTGCTAGAGGGCTTTAAAAGCTACCTTAAAGAGATAAAAAACAGGTATGAATTCACTATGTTTGTACGCATGGAGCGGGATACGAATCTTTACGCCGATATCTTTGAAAAAATTCGTGCAATACCCGGCGTTACTATCGTCAAGACCGGAGAAAAACAGCGAAATATTGGGCCAACTCAAAAAGCAGCCGTTTTGAACGTTAAATGCATCGCCACAGACACTGGTATAATCAATTATGGTGTGTTTCTTCAAAGTAAATTGTCTAAATTGAAAGATGAAGAAGGGGATAGGATCCTTGGTGTACGTTTCTTGGGCCCGCCAGAAGACATGTCTTAAAAAAACATTTGTTCTTTTCTAGAAAGTGCGTTATAGTTATAGTATGCTCTCTAAAAATTCTTTTTTTGTGATGACATTGTTTTTATTGATGTCATGCAATAATCATAGCGGGGGAAGCGGCAGCCCATATATTACTTATAACCTACCCGACGCCGTTCTTTATACTCCTTCGGACGCTGTGATAGAGTATACCAAAAAGAAATATGAAGATGATTGCTATGCTGAGTGGTATTATTATTGTCCTCCTTTAGACGAAGTTTGGAGAATGAAGGTGGTTGTTGATACCTGTAAAGACAATATAGTCATTGAGATGGGCGAATGTGAAGAAGTTTTAGAGTGTATTCCCACCAACGAGGTCCTTAGAGAAGAAGAGTGCGTCACAGAAGACGGAATTAATGGCTTTTTAAAGGTTTATTGCCACAAAGGCTATTTTGAATACGGCATATGCGATCCATGCGTAGAAGAAGTCTGTGATGGGCTTGATAATGACTGCGATGGCGCCACAGACGAAGGCGATTATCCCTGTAGCACGGAATGTGGAGACGGAAAAGGGCTTTGTGTCGAAGGCGAAGTTGTAGCTTGCGACGCACCGTTACCGGACGAAGAGATCTGCGATTACATCGATAATGACTGTGATGGTCTAACCGATGAAGGCCAATTAAACGAATGTGGAAATTGCGGCCCAACTCCCGAAGAAATTTGTGATGGGGTGGATAACGATTGTAACGGTAAAACTGATGAGGGTCTAATTGACAAGTGCAACACTGCCTGTGAAGAGAATATTAATTTTTGTGTAGATGGCGCATGGCTATGTACAGCGCAGCAGCCCGTGCCGGAAGTTTGTGATGGTATGGATAACGATTGTGATGGTCTCATTGACGAAGAGCTTAACTGTCTTTGCACCGTTGATCAAATTGGCACTCTATTTCCCTGTACAGAATCACCCCTTCTCTGTGGACAAGGTTATAAAACTTGTGAATGTACGACGCCTGATTGCACAGAGTTAGCTTTAACCCCATGTCAAGCTTTATGCGCCTATGTCCCTTCTGCCGGGCCAAGTCCCTGTGATCCTTTGGTCGGGGAAATTATTAAAGATGAGGTTTGTAATAATCATGATGAGAACTGCAATCAACTTATCGATGAGGACCTTGCTGAAGGGTGTTATACCGGGCCTATCGACACTTTAGACGTCGGAATATGCCTGCCCGGTGAAATGGTGTGCGATGCCGGTCAGTGGGGTAACTATACGGTACAAGGCGACTTTTTACCCAACTATTGCCTAGACGAAGTTATCCCCTCTGCAAAAGACGCTTGTAATGGTCAGGATGATAATTGCGATGGAAAGATCGATGCCGGCAAAAAGATGCAAGATACAGACATTATCTTCATTATTGACGGGTCAGGCTCGATGAATGATGAGATAAATGCGGTATTGGCAGCGTTTAATATTTTTTCTAATGAATTTGCGGATCAAACCGCAGTTAAATGGGGCTTTATATACGCCCCGACCATGACAACATATGGATACGGCGGAAGCCAAGATGCTGTTATCGTATCTGATTTGGAGCCTTTTGACAGTTTCTATAGCACGATTGCCAGTACAGCCTTTAAAACACAGGGCGGCTATGAAATGTTATATGATATAGTATACCTCCTTTTCGAAGGAATTATTCCACAATCAGAGCTACCTTATAATAAAAGCGATCTAAAGTGGGTGGATTTTGTTGGATCAACCCCAGAACTGCAGAATTTTAAAGTTAATTGGCGACCACACGCAAATCATGTAATTATCGTCTTCTCGGACGAGGAAGGTCAAAGTTATTTAACCTCGAATCAAGTTGGCCCGGCCACGGGTAAAGGCACCGCAGGTACATATGGTACGTATATCGATCAAGGTCTCCTTGTCGGCTTGATTCCTAAAGATCCACGATTGTCGATTTATACCTTTTCCCCAAAAGGGGATTTTTATAAAACAGGACCATATGGGTGGGAGCCGTTGTCGACAGCCAGTGCCAAAGGAAAATGGTATCCACTTACCAATTCCACCGTAGAAATTTATAATTATTTGTCCGAAATATTAAGCGAAACAGCATGCGGCGAAGAGGCGCCTCCAACACCATGAAATATATTTATGCAATTATGGTGGCTTTTTTCATTTCATTGATGATTTTTGGCTGCGGCATTGAGAGCAAAATTGACAGTGCCAGTACTAAATGTCAAGACAAAATTTCAGAACTTCTAGAGGGCGTAGAAGG
>Ga0209756_1002283_pt1 | contig 16724 bp, 18 predicted proteins | sample ETNvirenome_6_85_FD_184071 | JGI IMG/M metagenome (GOLD analysis project Ga0209756, IMG submission 184071) | Marine viral communities from the Pacific Ocean - ETNP_6_85 (SPAdes) (version 3) | ecosystem: Environmental > Aquatic > Marine > Oceanic | place: Pacific Ocean | collected 2013-06-19
AGGAGGTAGAGCATGGCTAATACTACTTCTGGAACAGTAACGTTCGACAAAACATTTGCTGTTGATGAAATTATACAAGAAGCTTATGAGCGAATTGGTATTTCAGCAGTAAGTGGTTATCAATTAAAAACAGCTAGAACATCTTTAAACCTTTTGTTTCAAGAATGGGGCAATAGAGGTTTACATTATTGGCAAGTAGCTGAAACTAATATTGATTTAATTGAAGGACAAGCTGAATATACTTTCTATAGAGCAAGTGGTGATGGTACAAGTTCCGTGACAACTGCTCCAGCAAGCGTTTACGGAATGGCTGATGTATTAGAAGCAACATACAGACAAAATAGAACAGCGACAACTCAATCTGATTCTTCAATGACTAAAATAGCAAGATCTGCATATTCTGCACTTGCAAGTAAGTTATCTAAAGGAACACCTTCTCAATACTTTGTACAAAGATTTGTAGATAAAACTACGATAACTATTTATCCAACACCAGATTCAACAGCAGCTTCTAAAGATATGCATATTTATTATGTAAAAAGATTAGAAGATTTTGATGCAACATACACAGATGCATCAAATGCTCCTTATAGATTTATGCCTTGTTTGGTTTCTGGATTATCTTTTTATTTATCACAAAAATTTTCACCACAAAGATCACAAGAATTAAAACTTTATTATGAAGACGAATTGGCACGTGCCCTGTCAGAAGACGGATCTGCAGCAAGCACTTATATAACTCCGAAAAATTATTACCCTAATATATAATGGCAAACTCAAGAGGAAAACACGCACAGGCAATATCAGATAGATCAGGGATGGCTTTTCCATATAATGAAATGGTTAAAGAATGGAATGGTGCATTTGTACATATATCTGAATTTGAAGCAAAGCATCCACAATTGGAACCAAAACCACATGGTGGAGATGCACAAGCTTTAAGAGATGCAAGACCTGATAGAACTGAAAATGATACAGCACAATTATTACCACACAATCCGTTTACCACGTACGCGGCTTCATCAGGAATTATAAATGTTTATTCACCAGAACATGGTTTGACAAATGGAGATACATATAGATTTAGAGGTGCTCCATCAACTTCTGGAAATTACAAGGATCCATTAAGCTTTGATGGTATATCTGGGTCCAACATTGCAAAATCTGCAGGCTATGCTATTACTACAGGTAAGTATGTTAGTGGTAGTAGAGACACAGATAAAACAAGTGATTGGTTTTATTTTACAGTTGATACAAACACTGCAACAGCAGGAGAAGTTATAGGAGGAGGGTTTCCAGTCTCAGTAGGACCAGCAACCCTTAGTGCATAATGGCAGGATTTACATATTCAACACTTACAACAGCAATTGGTAATTATACTGAAGTTGGAACTTCTGTATTATCTAGTACTATAACAGATCAATTTATAGATAATTCAGAACTAAGAATTTTTAGAGATGTTCCAATTGATGCAGATAGAAAAGAAGTTATTTCTAATTTAGTTGCTTCAAAAGACAATATTAATGTACCAGCTGGAACTTTATTTGTTAGAGGTATACAGGTTTATACTTCAACTACAGCTGCAACTGGAGCTAATAGTTGGCTAGAAAAGAAGGATATTAGCTATTTAAGAGAATATGATGCAGCAGAAACAACTACTGGAACTCCAAAATACTATGCAATGTCAGGAGGAGCTACGGGAGCAGGAGCAGCTTCATCAGGAAAAGTTACAATAGTACCAACTCCAAGTTCAGCATTTATGTATAAAATGCACTATAATGCTAGACCTTTAGGATTAAGCTCGGCAAATACTACAACTTATCTCAGCACGAATTTTGGAAATGGACTTTTATATGCATGCTTGGTAGAAGCATTTAGCTATTTAAAAGGGCCGATGGATATGTTACAATTATATGAACAAAAGTATCAAGCTGAAGTACAGAAGTTTGGTCAAGAACAAGTAGGTAGACGTAGAAGAGATGATTATACGGATGGGGAACCTCGTATACCTCTCAACGTACAGACACCGTAAGGAATAAAATATGGCAACACTAACAACTAAAGTAATAGAAGAAATCACACTTAACAACAATAGTTACAACAGCGAAAGATCGTTAGATATTTCAAGTGTTAATGAAATTGTTAAAAGAATAGTAACTATTTCAACTACTGAAACAGGATTATTAGGTTTTGCTACAGCTTCTTCAACAGACTTATCAAAAAGTTATCTAGCAGGTCAGTTTGATGAAGACGATGTTAGATATATTAGAATTACAAATTTAGATTCAACAAATCACCTTACATTAACATTTAGAGATGAAGACAGTACAGAGTTTGCAATTAAAGTAGACGCTGGTCACTCGTTTATTTATCCAGGTGATAATAGTGGTGGAGTTGTAGATACAATGCATGCAGGAGGTTCTGCATTAACAGTATCATTTAATGATTTAGTAGATATTACAGCAACTGCAGATACTGATTCATGTGACGTAGAGGTATTTGTAGGAAGCGCATAGGAGAATAAATGGCATCAAGTTATACAGGTCTGGGTACAGAACTAATGACAACCGGCGAGAACGCCGGTAATTGGGGTACGAAGACTAATGTTAATTTACAGATTATAGAACAAATTTCTGGTGGGTATACTGCACAATCAATAGCAGGTTCTGCTCAAACAACAACACTATCTGTTTCTGATGGATCAACAGGTGCAACTCTTGCACATAGAATTATAGAATTTACTGGAACAATCACTGGAAACCAAATTGTAACTATTCCTTTAGATGTTCAACAGATGTATATAATTAAAAATAATACATCAGGTGCTTATACAGTTCAATTTAAATATGTTTCTGGTTCAGGATCAAGTGTTACTTGGGGAACTTCTGATAAAGGAACAAAACTTATTTACGCTGCTGCTGATCATGCAACTAATCCAAATTTAGTTGATTCAAATATTGGTGGTGTAGGTGCAGTTGATTTAAATGGTGCAACATTAACTTTAGATGCTGATGGTGATACAGACATTACAGCAGACACAGATGATCAAATAGATATTAGAATTGCAGGAGCTGATGATTTTCAATTTACAGCAAATACTTTTACAGCTCAATCAGGTAGCACGATTGCTGCACAAGCATTAACTGCTACAACAATAACAGCAAGTGGAATTGTAAAAACAGATGACACTACTGAAGCAACTTCTACAACAGATGGATCACTACAAACTGATGGTGGATTATCTGTAGCAAAAGATGCTGTCATTGGTGATGATCTTAAATTATTAAGTGACTCTGCTGTATTAAATTTTGGTGCAGATTCAGATACAACTTTAACTCATACTGATGGAACAGGTTTAACTTTAAATAGCACAAATAAACTTTGTTTTTATGACACAGCTTTATACATTCATTCAAGTACAGATGGTCAATTAGATTTAGTAGCAGACACAGAAATACAAATTGCTGCAACAACAATTGATATTAATGGTGCTGTTGCATTGAATGGTGCTATTACTGGTGCTACTAATATTACTTTATCTGGTGAGTTAGACGCAGCTACTTTAGATATTTCTGGTAATGCAGATATAGATGGAACTACAAATTTAGACGCTGTTGATATTGATGGTGCGGTACAATTAGATGCAACATTTACCGTTGGAGCAGATGATCAAGGTTATGATGTAAAATTATTTGGAGATACAGCAAGTGCTTACATGCTGTGGGACACTTCAGCTGATGATTTAATATTAGGTGGAGCAGCAGGTCTTATTGTACCTGATGGACAATTTACATTAGGAAGCACAGCAGTAACTACAACAGCAGCAGAAATTAATTTAATAGATGGTGGTACTTCAAGAGGTACTACAGCAGTTGCAGATGGAGATGGTTTACTTGTAAATGATGGTGGCACAATGAGAATGACTAATGTCACAACATTAAAAACATATTTTCAAACAGGTATATCTTCAGCAGCAGATGACATTTCAGCGGGTGATGCAGCAGTTAATATTACAACTACTTCAGGGAATATTACAATTGATGCACAAGATGGTGATACAGATATTATATTTAAAGGAACAGACAGTAGTACAGATACTACAGCATTAACATTAGATATGTCGGATGCAGGTACGGCAATATTTAATAATGATGTAGTTTTAGATTCAGATTCATGTGTTTTAAAATTTGGTGATGATCAAGACGTTACACTTACTCATACAGATGGAACAGGTTTAACTTTAAACTCAACAAGTAAACTTACATTTGGTGATGCAGCAACATATATTAATCAATCTTCCGATGGTGTAATGACTGTCGCTGGAGAAGCAACAATTGATTTAACTGCTTCTACTGCTGTTTTAGTTAGTAATGATCTTAAATTAGATAGTGATTCTTCTGTACTAAGTTTTGGTGCTGATGATGATACAACATTAACTCACACAGATGGTACAGGTTTAACTTTAAATTCAACTAATAAACTTTGTTTCCAAGATACAGGAACTTATGTTGGATCAAATGCAGATGGAGATTTAGACGTTGTATCTGATGGTACAGCAATTGATTCTATTAATTTAGAATCAGCTGGTGGAATTACTTTAGACGCTGGCTCCACGACTCATGGTATTACATACGAGGATGATGGAACTGCAATGTTACAAATTACAAACAGTTCTTCTGATGTAATTATTAAACCATTAGTAGATGCAAAAGATATTATATTCCAACAATACGATGGTACAGCAGTATTAACAATTGAAGATAATGCAACTGCTAACATTCCTGCTGGTAAATTAGCACTTGGTGGAACAGCAGTTACTTCAACTGCATCAGAATTAAACTTATTAGATGGAGGCACATCTGTTGGTAGTTCAATAACAATCGCAGATGCTGATGGTTTCGTTGTTAACGATGGTGGAACAATGAAGACTATTCCTGCTTCTGATATTAAAACATACAACCCAGGTGGAACTTCTTGGCAAGCTGTTATTACAGGTAATACAACTGCAGTAGCGGGTAGAGGATATTTTTGTAATACAACAAGTGCAGCATTTACTTTGACATTACCTTCTTCGCCATCTATTGGAGATGAAGTATCATTCATAGATTATGCAGGAACATTTGATAGTAATAATTTAACGATAGCAAGAAATTCAGAAAAAATACACGGAGCTTCTGAAGATTTAACTGTCGCTACAGAAAGGGCAGCAAATACACTTGTATATACAGATGGAACACAAGGTTGGTTGCTTAAGAGTAAATAATGGCTGATTATAAAGATATCAAAGGAGGTACTATCCAGAACTTTGCAGGGGACCCTCCTGCTCCAATTAATGGTCAAATATGGTATGATAGTACAGCGATTGCATTTCAATATAGAGCAGTTAACCCAGCAGGAGCTTGGGCGACTGGTAATGACATGAATACAGCTAGAAGTGCTTTAGCGGGAGCTGGAACTCAAACAGCAGCTATAGCTGTTGCTGGACAATCCCCCAGTAAAGCTAATGCAGAAAAATATGATGGAACTAGTTGGACTGAAGTTGCTGATGTAAATACAGCAAGACAAGATCTAGGAGGATCGGGTACTCAAACAGCTGCTATAGTTTTTGGTGGAGAACCACGTACAGCAATAGCAGAATCTTGGGATAATAGTAGTTGGACTGAAGTAGGTGATTTAAATACAGGAAGATATGGATTAGGGGGTAATTCAATAGGAACTTCTACTGCAGCATTAGCTGTTGGAGGACTTGTTCCTAACACTCCTAGTACAAACGTTGAATCTTGGGATGGAAGCAGTTGGACAGAAATTACTGATATAAATACTACAAGATCAAGGATGGGAAGTTTTGGAACTTCAACAGCAGCAATAGCTGCTGGTGGAGATTCTCCTGCTAGAGATGAGACAGAACTTTGGAATGGTTCTAGTTGGACTGAACTTAGTGATTTAAATACAGGAAGACAACAATTGGCTGCAGCAGGAATTTCTACTGCAGGATTAGCTTTTGGTGGAGAAGCATCAGGACCACAGGTAGCAGTAACAGAAGAATGGAATGGCACTAGTTGGACAGAAGGAAATGATTTAAATACAGCAAGACAAGAACCAGCTGCAGCAGGAACTACTACTGCAGGATTAGCTATTGGTGGATCACCTCGACCAGCAGCAACAGAAGAATGGAATGCGCCTTCAGCATCAAGTGAAACAATAACAGAAGAATAAGGAGGAAACTATGGCAAAAACATATCAATACTGTGTAGCAGAGAACTGGGGAAAAGGATTTATCGATCACGATGAATCTTATAGAATCACGTTTAAAGGCTACCCTGGCAATGTTTGGCAAGTTCCTGCATATAACAAACATGGTAATCTTTGGATTGCTAAAGTAGCTGGAGCCGTTAAAACAAAAGACGAAGCTCAAACTATTGTTGATGCAGAAATTAAAAAAGGCAAAGATGCTTGGGATGCTGATAACGTCGATGGCGAATCAGCAGATGAAAAGATTGAGAGACTAGGTGCAAAGCCCACAGATATTACATTAGAGGAATAAAAATTAAATGGCTGATTATAAAACCATTCACGGAACTACAGTTACAAATTATACTGCTGATCCTGATAACCCAATTCAGGGACAGGTGTGGTACGATGAAACTGCTAGAACATTACAGTATACAATACCAAATGTAACTTCAGCTGGTGCTTGGCGTTCTGGTGGTAATATAAATAGTGCTAGATGGTATACGACAGGAACTGGTACAGAAAGTAATATGCTATTAGTAGGAGGAGAAAAATCGGGCAGTCCTGCTTATGGGTACGGTGATTTGACAGAAAAATACGATGGTGCAACTTGGACTGAATTAAATGATTTAAACTCTAACAGACATGCTCATGCTGTGACAGGAACAACTACAGCAGCTTTATCTATTGCTGGAATTTTTGATATACCCTCTCCTGGTTATGACGATTCAGTTGAGTCTTGGGACGGTACAAATTGGACAGAAACAACAGACATAAATACTAAAAGAGGATTTATAAAGGGTTCAGGAACACAAACTGCTACAATAGTATTTGGCGGATATACTGGAACAGCTAATGCTGCTAATGCAGAAAATTGGAATGGAAGTGCATGGACAGAAGTAGCAGATTTAAATACTGCAAGATATTTTATGGCATCAGCTGGAACAACTAATACAGCAGCTTTATGTATAGGAGGATATGTTGCTCCTTCTCCAGGAGTACAAGCAGTCGCTGAATCTTGGAATGGTACAAGTTGGACAGAAGTTGGAGATATGACCACTGCAAGATATGGTATAGCTGGGACAGGAACAACTACATCAGCATTAGTTTTTGGTGGAGAACCTGATAGTGGAAAAACAGAAGAATGGAATGGATCAGCTTGGGCAGAAGCTGCAGATCTAAGCACAGCAAGAGGAGGACCAGGTTCTGGAGGAACAGATAGTACAGCAGCTACTGCTGCTGGAGGCAGGGCTGGATCACCAGTAACTGCACAAGCATTAACTGAAGAATGGGTAGGTGCAGGTACAAATGTTGGAGCATGGTCTTCAGGCGGAGATTTAAATACGGGACGATCTGCTTTAGCAAGTGCAACTAATGCGCCACAAACTGCAGCTTTAGTTTTTGGAGGCACAGGATCAGGAGTACCTGGAACAGTGACAGAATCTTATGATGGCTCCACATGGACTGAAGTGGGAGATATGAACACTCCAGCCTATTCAAGAGGAGGAGCTGGAATAACAACAGCTGCAATAGCTTATGGAGGACATCCAGCAACAGCAAACGCAGAAAAATTTAATGGCACTAGTTGGACAGAAGTTGGTAATTTAAATACAGCAAGATATCATATAAGAGGATGTGGTGTTAGTAATAGTGCTGTTATAGCTGCTAGTGGAAGAGTACCTGGCACAAACTATGCTATTACAGAGTCTTTTAATGGAACAACTTGGACAGAAGTTGGTGATTTAAATGAAGGAAAAAACCAAGGTGTAGCTTTTGGAATTCAAACTGCAGCTATATATACTGGAGGAGGACCCTCTATAACTGCAAATACTGAAAGCTGGAACGGTTCAGCTTGGACTGAAGTAAATAATTTAAACACAGCAAGACAAGACAACGGTGCAGGAGGATTATATTCTGACGCTGTAGTTTTTGGAGGAGAAAACCCAACACCTGCAGCCACAGCACTCACAGAAAATTGGAATGGAAATAATTTTAGTGAAGTAGCTGATCTAAGTACAGCTAGAATGAGTAACACTGGTGCAGGAATAGTGACAGCTGCATTAGCAATGGGTGGATCACAGCCTCCTTCTGCAGCAACAGAAGAATGGAATGGAAGTTCACTTGTAACTAAAACAGTGAGCACAGATTAATATGGCAAATTATAAAGACATACACGGAGCACTTATAGAGACTGTATCATCAGATCCAGATAATCCAGTTAATGGACAAGTTTGGTATAACTCTGCAGAACAAAAATTAAAAGGATTTAAAGAAAATCCTGCAGGAAGTTGGGCTAGTGGTGGTAATTTAAATACTGGAAGATCACTTATGGGATCAGCTGGAATACAAACAGCAGCGTTAGCTGTTGGTGGGGATTCAAATAGTCCTCCACCACCAGGAAGAGACTTAGCAATAGTAGAATCATATAATGGTTCATCGTGGACTGAAATTACAGATTTAGGTTCTTCAAGACGAAGAATATCAGCAGCGGGAACACAAACATCAGCTATAGCTGCAGGTGGATTTGAACCTCCTTCAGTAGCAAAAGCAGAAACATGGAATGGAAGTTCCTGGACTGAAGTTAATGATTTACAACAAGCACGAAGTAGTACAGGTATGGCTGGAGCAAGTAATACCTCTGCATTAATATTTGGTGGTGGACCACCAGCTGGTGATGTAACAGCAGAAACAGAATCGTATGATGGCACAAATTGGACTGAATTAAGTGACTTAAATACTTCAGGATATGGTTCAACTGGAACAGGAATAGCAACAGCTGCAATATGTTTTGATAGAGCAAGCACATCAGATGCTGCACAAACGGTAGTAGAAACTTGGAATGGATCTGCCTGGACCGAAGTCGCAAATTTAAATACTCCAAGATATTATTCAGGAGGTGCAGGAACATCGACAGCTGCATTATGTTTTGGTGGTGCTTCACCATCTAATGTAGCAAATAATGAAGCATGGAACGGTTCAGCCTGGACAGAAGTAGGAGATTTAAGTACAGCTATATCTGGAAATGGAGGAGAAGGAACTCAAGCTTCAGCATTATCTTTTGGTGGTTCGCCAGGTGTAAATTCAACAGAAGAATTTACTTACCCAGTAGAAACAACAGTTACATTTACTGTTTCTTAAACCTTTACAAATTCCTTTTAAAGATATATAAGATACTCAAGAAATAATAAAGGAGTAAAGAATGACTGATAAAAAAGACATAAAAGAATTAATACAAAGGGAAGAACCTAATTTAAATAATTTATTAGAAAAGGAAGATCTATCTGCGTTTAAAGGTATGGTAGACGAGCTTCGAGATACGTGGAGCAAGAAACAAATGTTTCGAACAGAAACTGAAGCAAGGTTTTCTGTATTACAAGATAATCGTTATCCAACTAAAGCTGCAAAATATTGGCAATGTGTTAGAGAACAATCTACTTATCTAGATAATTTAATGGCCTTATCTTTTGATTATAGAAGAAATGATGCAAAAATTAAATGGTTAGAAAGTAAAATAGAAAAAGAAGAAGATGAATATAAATCTACTAAATATCAAATAGATTTAGACGAAGCTCGTTTTGGCAAAGCTTCTATGGAAAAAGTTGCAAGACATAGAATGAGAGAAATTAAAATGTGGTCTATGTTAAAGAAAGAATTTAATGATGGATCTTTTAATGACAAAGATGTCAATCAACATCAACTAGAATCTTATCATAAAGTGTATGCTGGAAAAGCAAAAAACATAACTAGCAGTACACCAGAATCAGAAGTATTTAATATTGTGGGTCAATTACGATCTTTAGAAAGAATTAAGCAGACGGGAGAATTAGAAAACAAAGCTGAAAAGAAAGAAGAACTTCCACGATATGGAAAACCAAACGCTTAAATTTGATTTTGTATTTTTAGGTCAATCTATTTTAAAATATCAAGTACCATTAGATATTTTTATATCTATTAATCAAATATATGAACAAGATTTTTATAATCTTTATAAAGCTAATAAACAGTTAGTTGGTAAAATAGAAAAGGAACATTCTTTATTTTATGAGGGTAAAGATCAATCAAAGATGAAGAATCATAATAAGTTACCTAGAAATGTTACAGATTATTTTTTAGCTGTATTTAAACATTATTTAGCATTTAATAAAATTAGAGAATATGATCTACATTTAAATTCAGTTTGGGTTAATGAAATGAAACAACATGAATATAATCCAGCGCATATTCATAGAGGAATGTTGTTTACAGGTTTATCTAGTGTTATGATTTTAAGACTACCTTCTACTTTTGGTAAAGAATATTCGGCAGGGCACATACAACAAAATGGAAGACTACAAATATTAGGAGCTGCTAATGGTCAGTTTGCTAAGATAGATTATCAACCACCAATGGACCTTAGAGATTTTTATATTTTTCCTTATGATATGAGGCATGTAGTTTATCCATTTAATGGGACAACTGAAACAAGAAGAACGTTAGCTGCAAATTGTGATGTAAATTTTGATCCAATAAAAAATAGAGGAGCAGCATGATTATAACAGAGCCACGTTGGAAATCTTTTATAGTTGAAACAACAGGACCAATATTCACACCAAAACAATGTCAAATGATTATTGAAGCTGGAAGATCTCAACCTAAAATAGATGCTCAAGTAGGAAGTGGTAAAGGTATTAAAGGTGGGGTAATAGATACTAAAACAAGAACTTCACATATTAGTTGGATACCATTTAAAAAAACGCCAGAAATGTATAAAGACATTGAACTAGCAATGAAAACAGCTAATGGAAATCATTTTGGTTTTGATGGAATGCAACTAACCGAATATGCACAATATACAGAATATCCAGAAGGTGGTTTTTATGATTGGCATGTTGATAATGATGTTAATTGTCAACACGAACCACCAGTTAGAAAAATATCTATGACTTGCTTATTATCACCAGAAAATGAATTTGAAGGAGGGGAATTAGAATTAATGGCTGAGGGTAAAGTCGCTAAAATAAAACAAGGACAAGCAGTATTTTTTGCATCTTTTATTAGGCATAGAGTTGCACCTGTTACAAGAGGAGTAAGAAAATCTTTAGTAATGTGGTTTGGAGGTACACCATTTAAGTAATGTTTAGAGAATTATTTTTTCCAACACCTATTTATATTGCAGATTTAAATGAAGAAGGTTTAAATGAACAATTAGAACGAGATATTATTGCTTGGGCTAATAGAGACAAAGGATTAAGTAGAACTAATATTAAAGGTTGGCACTCGAAAACAAATATGAATGAATTACCTGAATATAAAAGATTAATTAATTTACTGTTTGAAGCACAAAGAACTATATATCAGCAAGAACATTTAGACAGTGAGCCTTATCTAGGTAATATGTGGGCTAATATTAATCCACCTGGTGGAATGAATAGAGCACATATACATCCTAATTCTTTATGGTCTGGAGTTTATTATGTTAAAGCGCTTCCAAATTCTGGTAATTTAAAAATAGATGATCCAAGAGCTGCAGCATCAATGTCTAGACCAAGACAAAAAGAGGGACCAACACCTAGTAGACTATGGCGAGAAACTCACTTTGAGCCTAAAGCTGGAAGACTTATTATGTTTCCTGCTTGGTTGACTCATTGTGTAGATCCTAATAATTCTAATGATATTAGAATTTCAATTTCATTTAATTTTATGCAAAAGTGTTTTAATGTTTAGAGTAGATAGATATCAAGTAATTAAAAAAGCAGTTTCTTTTGAGCTAGCTAATTTTATATTTAATTATTTTTTACTTAAAAGAGACGCCGTAAAATGGATATATGATAATAACATTGTTCACGATATAGGTATGCTAGGCACTTGGTCTGATAAGCAAGTTCCTAATACCTACTCTCATTATGCAGACATGGTAATGGAAACTTTAATGATGAAAGTATTACCAGTAATGCAAAAAGAAACAGGGCTTCAATTAATACCTACTTATTCATATGCTAGATTATATAAAAAAGGCGATATATTAAAGCGTCATAAAGATAGACCTAGTTGTGAGGTATCTTGTACTCTTAATCTAGGAGGCGATCCCTGGCCTATATTTATAGATGGTACAGGGGCTGATACAGTCATAGATGAATATAAACAAATCCATAAACCCAATGCTCCAAAAGGCACTAAAGTCTTGCTTGAAGTAGGAGATATGCTAGTGTATAGTGGATGTGAATTAGAGCATTGGAGAGAACCATTTGAAGGAGAAACTTGCGGACAAGTATTCCTTCATTATAACCATGTAAATGGTCCTTTTGCTGATAAGAATAGGTTCGACAAAAGGCCGATGTTAGGTATTCCCAAATTAGGGAATAAATAATATAATGGTTATGTATGCTACAAAAATTAAGATTTGCACCAGGATTCAATAAACAAGTTACAGCCACAGGCGGCGAAGGCCAATGGGTTAGTGGTGATTATGTAAGATTTAGGTATCAATCTCCTGAAAAAATAGGTGGTTGGGCTCAACTAGGAGACAATACTCTTACTGGAAGAAACACAGCACTACATCATTTCGTTAACGCAAGTGGTATTAAGTATGCAGCTCTTGGTACAAACAGATTTTTATATGTATATTCTGGAGGAGCATTTTATGACATCACTCCTATTAAATCTACAACAACTTTAACCAATGCTTTTACAACAACACAAAGCGATGCTACAGTTACATTAACTTTTTCATCTGATCACAATATATCTAAATATGATATTATTCGTTTAGATAATTTTACTGCTATTACTGATTCTGATTTTAGTTCTAGTGATTTTGATGACACAAATTTCATGGTGACAACGGTTCCAACCTCTACAACACTTACGATTGAAATGGGATCAGCTGAATCTGGATCAGGAGCAAGTACTTCTGGTGGAATAAGAGTTCAACATTTTTATTCAATAGGACCTGCAACTGAAGCGTCAGCAGCTGGTTGGGGACTAGGTTTATGGGGTGGTACTGTAGCTGGAGAAGTTTTTGATACTTTAGATGGAGCTTTAACAGATGCTTCAAGTAGTATCGTTCTCGATGATTCAACAGGTTTTCCTGCTTCAGGAACAGTTTTAATAAACAATGAAAGAATTGCTTATACAACAAATACTACTGGTTCAGGAACTTTATCGGGTTTAACAAGAGGATCAGATAACACGACAGCTGCAGCGCACTCTGATGGAGCAACCGTAACTGATGCTTCTGAATATACTAAATGGGGTGCATCACAAACAGGTGATATTATTACAGCTCCAGGTTTATGGTCCTTGGACAATTATGGAAATAAATTGATTGCAACTATCGTTGATGGTGCAACTTTTGAATGGGATTCAGATGCAACAGGTGCCACATCTACAAGAGCAACAATTGTTGCTAATGCACCAACAGCAGCAGTACAGACTTTAGTATCTACACCTGATAGACACTTAGTATTTTTTGGAACAGAAACAACTATTGGTACCACAACTACTCAAGATGATATGTACATACGTTGGTCTGATCAAGAATCAATTAATGCTTCAACTTCTTATGCACCTTCCGCAACCAATACCGCTGGTACACAGAGACTGGCCGATGGAACACGGATCGTTGGAGCGATAAGAGGTCGGGATGCAATTTACGTTTGGACTGATACATCTTTATTTATTATGAGATTTGTGGGTGCTCCTTTTACTTTCTCATTTCAACAAGTTGGAACGAACTGTGGACTGATTGGAAAGAATGCAGCCGTTGAGGTTGATGGATCTGCCTATTGGATGTCAGAAAATGGTTTCTTTAGATACACTGGTAGATTAGAATCTCTAGCGTGTTTAGTTGAAGACTATGTTTACGATGATATTAATACTGTTCCTAAAAATCATATATATGCAGGATTGAATAACTTGTTTGGTGAAGTAACTTGGTTTTATCCTGGTAGTGGTGCTGCATCTAATAATAGATCAGTGACATTTAACTATATGGATTCAACACCAGAGCGACCTGTATGGACTACAAGTTCATTAGCTAGATCATCTTGGTTTGATTCATCAATATTTGGTAAACCACATGGAACTGAATATGATTCAAGTGCTACAAGTGATTCAACCGTTGGTAATACAGATGGTGTTACCATTTACTATGAACATGAAACAGGACAAGATCAAATTAAAGGTGGAGCAAGAACTGGTATTTCTGCAAGTATTCAATCTGGTGATTTTGATATATCAGCAACACAAGGTGGTGGAGCAGATCTAAGAGGTGATGGTGAATATATGATGAAAATTAGAAGAGTACTTCCAGACTTTTTATCTCAAACTGGAGATGCAAGAGTGACTTTGAATTTGAAAAATTATCCAACCGATTCAGAAGCTAGTTCTTCATTAGGGCCCTTTACATCTTCAACAACTACAACTAAAATAGATACAAGGGCTAGAGCAAGAGCGATAGCTTTAAAAGTAGACAACACTAGTATTAAACAACACTGGAAACTAGGAACGTTTAGACTAGACATACAAGCGGATGGTAGAAGATAATGACAATAGATAAAAGTACAAGACAACATTATGCAATACAAGGTGGTGGACCTAATTATTTAGGTAAACAAAAAATGGTTACTGCTCCTAAAAAATGGTTATCATCTCCAGATCATGAGCCTGCAGAACTTGCTTACATTACTGAAAAAGAAAAAGATATATTACTTGATTTGAATCTTTATGGTTCATTAAAGAATGGTAAACCTAACCGTGGTCCATCAGGCATCATATCTCTTCAAGGAGATATGGGAGGATATGGTGGAACTGGTGGCGGTGGTGGCCAGGGTGGTGAAAGTAATAGAGAAAAAGGAATTAGAGAAGCTGCACAAAGAGCAGCTAAATCAACAAAAGCAGGTCCGAGTGAAACTAGAGATAGACCTACAAGTTTTTTAGGTCCTGAGGACAAAAAACAAAAAAAGGCTGCAGTTGAAGATGCAAGAGAAACATATATTTCAGAAACAGGAAAGAGACAGAAGGGTATTACTCAGGAGGGAGGTGATGCTGAACTTGCGACAAAAATTGCTTTGGAAGATGAAGAATTTACAGACGACGAATTAGAAAAAGGTATTACTAAAGATGGTCGAACAATAGAATATATTGGAGACAAACCTGTTACCAACAAAAGCGCTAAAGAATTTAATTTAGGTTTAAAAGAAAGGAATATTAAAACTGGTGAAATTCAACAAGGAAGAAATATAATTAATCCTTTTACACAACAAATTCAAAGTAGACTTGCACCCATTGATAAACCTAAAAAAGGTCTTTTAGGAACGTTAGGAACTATGGCCTTAGGTATTGTTGCTCCTGCACTTCTTCCAGCTAAACTTGCTAAAGCATATTCAACATATAATCAACTTAGAAATATATCTAAATTAGCTAGTAATTTCACAGGAAAAGATATTGTTTCAGATTTAACAAGTAAAAGTAATATAAGAAATCTTCTATCAAGAAAAACTACACCAACAGACACTAGAGATGATAGATTTAGAGGAGATAGAGGAGAAGGCAAACAAGCTATAACAGCGCCTAAAAAAGATGTAGTAACTGAAAGTATTCAAAAATTTTCACCACGACAAATGGATCTTGTAAGACAGAGATATGATCTAAGACAGAGATATGATCAATTACAACAAGTAATGCAAACAGGTATGTTTGGAAATCGTAGACTGAATGTAGATGAATTAGCTAAACTTGGACAAGTTGCTAAACAAATGCAAGCATTTTTAGTAGATCCACAAAAGACTATGATGATGGCAAGAGGTGGAATAGCGGGGTTACATGGCTAGAATTGTACAATCATTAACACAACCTTTAGAAAAATACGATCAACAGATTCAACAATCATTTGTTAGAGATGTAGATAGTATAGTACAAAAATTAAACACATCCTTTCAACAGGATTTAAAAGATGAGGCAGAAGCAGAAAGCTTCTTTATGGCATAATGGCTAATACATTTGTAAACAAAAAAGCTGATTTAACGAGTACTAGTGCAACAACCCTGTACACAGTACCATCAGCTACAACTGCTGTTATAAAATCAATACTGGTATCTGAAGATTCAGGAAATGCTGATACTATAACAGTTACCTTGACTGATACAGATGACGCAGTTTTTAGCCTATTTAAGACTAAATCCATATCTGCTAATGCAACATCAGAATTATTATCCCAGCCCCTAGTGGCTAAGGAAAGTGAAGTAGTAAAAGTAACCGCAGCAACGGCTAATAGATTACATGTCGTATTGTCTGCGCTCGAAATTAAGCCTAGAGTAGTTACATCATAGGCTTGATTTACTTGTGAAAAACAAGTATTATTATTAACCCAGGTGAAATTCCTGCCTTTAAAATTAACACATAAAAATTATGGCTATAGATAGAACAGGAATATCATCATTACAAGCAGGTGCACCAGAAATTAAATATACAGGTGACGAAGGACCTAAATCTCCAGATCAACAATTAATGGCTCA
>Ga0209756_1002284_pt1 | contig 16713 bp, 31 predicted proteins | sample ETNvirenome_6_85_FD_184071 | JGI IMG/M metagenome (GOLD analysis project Ga0209756, IMG submission 184071) | Marine viral communities from the Pacific Ocean - ETNP_6_85 (SPAdes) (version 3) | ecosystem: Environmental > Aquatic > Marine > Oceanic | place: Pacific Ocean | collected 2013-06-19
TCCGACTATACGCTAACTGGTGGTGATCATACCATTTTGGTAGATTGTTCTAGTGGAAATGTAACACTCACTCTTCCAACAGCAGTTGGCTGCGCGGGGAGAATGTATATAATTAAGCGCATTGACGGGTCAGCTAACGCAGCCAACGTTAATTCCGATGGCTCCGAAGAGATTGAGGGCTCAGCAAGCCCCGTAAGTGTGTTCCCGATGAGCTCCATCGTGATTCAATCAGATAACTCAGGTTGGTGGAAGGTTGCAGAATCCACACCGCCGCCGCCGTGATAGTGTTAAACAGTTCATTTATATGAGATAAACTTATTATAATGCGGGAGTAGCTCAACTGGTAGAGCGTCAGCCTTCCAAGCTGAATGTTGCGGGTTCGATTCCCGTCTCCCGCTCCAGGCATGAAAAGTTTTATGGGAAGAAAAAGAATAATTAATATTACGGGATTTCAATGTTGAAAAACACGTGGTTTACTGGATTAGGAAAATCTCTCTCGATAGAAGAAATTCTTAGAGATATAGATGTTTATACCGAAAAAGGTGGGAATATTTTTATTGGAACTGATAGTCAGATAAAGGCAGATCATTGTATTTTCGCATCAGCTATTTGCTTTCACGGTGCTCCTGGTTCATCAGGTGGTCGATATTTCTTTACAAGACAAAAGGATAATAGATTTCCTCGAATGCCGCTCCGGGCTAGAATTATGCAAGAGGCCCAGCATTCAATTGATATAGCTTTGCACGTTTTTGAACATAATCCATCTGCTGAAATAGAGATTCACATAGATGTCGGCACTGGTATTAGATCTAAAACTAGAGAATATGTAGATGCCTTGCGGGGGTGGACAACTTCAACCGGTTTTCCCTGTAAGGTTAAGCCCAATGCGTGGGCATCTGCATCAGTTGCAGACAAACATACAAAATAAAGAGAAAGATATGAAACAGATAAGGCTTTGGGAGCCTGTATATATAGAAAATAGCAAGATACCTAAAATATTATCTCCATTTTCTCCAGTGGAGATTTGGGCAATTAATGTTGGCCCGTGGGTATGGTGCAGAGGAGATTTAACAAAGACAGTAAAACGTCACGAGACAATTCATTTTCAACAACAGCTAGAGTTGCTGTTTATCATACACTGGTTTCTTTATGTTATGTTTTGGATAATAGGAACAGTGATCTATAGAAGCGCATCTCTCGGTTATGAAAATAGTCCCTTTGAACGGGAGGCATATGATAACGAGAGAAGATATACCTATCTTGAGAAAAGAAAGCGATATGCCTGGATATCATATATTAAGACATGGTGGGTATTAAAATTATAGCCATGATGATCATTCCAAGACAAAATGCCATCATCATTCTCGTACCATAGAGTACTTTTACATTCTTTATCTTTTGTCTTTCTTGCTGAACAATGTGTCTTTCAAATTCTAGTTCCATCTCAAGATCTTGCAATTCTCTTTCTTTTTCAGCAAGCCAACTTGGGAATTTTATTATATCGCCCATAATTACTATTAAGACCCCTATAATATTAAGTATTCCATGAACAAAAGAGATTTAAATTTATTAAGATATAACTCAGGACCTCGTGATAAGCATCTAAAAAAAATGTCACGAGAAACTCCTTTGATTAATATTCAAGCTGATAACATTCACGTACCGAGCCCGCCTTTAAACTTTAGTGAAGAAACATTTTTAGAATTAAAAGCACTAGAAAAAGCAATTAATAATTCACACATAGATGATTTTAGATTTGCGTATATGTCTGACGATAAACCATTAGATGTTATCAAGTCATTTGCACTAGAAAACAATCTCATATTTGATGAACAGTATTTTCAAGAACTTGAAAAGCAGTTAGCGACGCTTATATTAAAATTGAAGTATCGATTTAATCGTCCTCGACCAGATCAGATAGCAGCAGAGTATAAAGTAAATATCCCTAAAACAAAATCAAGCTCAGCAGGAACACCAGCGTATCCAAGCGGTCACACAATTCAGGCTCATGTTATCACTAATGTTATTTCAAGAATGAACCCAGGAAACCAAAGATCTCTTGAAAATCTTGCTGATAGAATTGCACTAGGTAGAATGCAAACTGGAGTTCACTATCCTAGCGACATAGAGATGGGCAAAGAGATAGCATACATGATTGAACCTCACATAGTTGGCCCAAGAGAGTCAGCTGGTCTATCATTAAAATCTGATGATAGAAGAATGATCAGGGAGTTTTTATTTGAATCAGTTGAAAAAGGGCCAGAAAAGCTAAGAGTTCTTGACTTTGATGACACGATTGCTAATACAACAGAGAGAGTTTTAATTACGACGGATAATGGCGCAGGGATAAAACCAATAAGCTCAGAGGAGTTTGCAGTATATGAACTATTGCCAGGTGAATCTATTGATCCTGATGTAGCTTTTCAAGAATTTGATAAAGTTGATATTAATACTGCCCAGCCTGTACCATTTGTTTCTGATCTTCTTAGGGCTTTTACTTCTGTTCCGGGAAATAGAAAGGTGTTAATTTTGACTGCTCGAGGAAATGAGGTGAGGCCGTTTGTTATGAGATTTTTGGAAGAAACTCTGGGCATTCAAAATCCAGAAAGCAAAGTAGATTTTATTGGCGTTGCTAATAAAGATCCTATAGCAAAAGTTAGAGAAATAGAAATGTATCTTGATCAAAATCCTACAATAGATTTTGTTTCTTTCTATGATGACTCTGGTAAAAATGTCAAAGCCGTGTCTAATTTTCTTGATTCACGTGGAATAAAAAAAGATGTAAGACAAGTTGTAGAAGATGAAGATGGAAATGTGAGTCTTGTAGCTCAACAAGAAAAGATAGCTGAGGGTGTAGATTTTAGAGGAATGACTAGACATTTTTTAAGATCGCTATAATCATAGAATAATATGTACTAAAGGGGGACAACTTATTTATGAGATTTTTGTTAAAATTTATAGTGGTATTTTTTACAATAGTAGGACTAGCTTCAGCTAGCGATATTAATAATAATGTATTAATTGAAAAATCGTCTTTAACAAAATATGAATCTCAAATTAGAGAATCTTCTGTAAAAATAATCACACCAGACAGCCAGGGTTCTGGGACATACACGTTAATTTCTAAGAAACATGTAGTCTTAACAGCAGCCCATGTAGTTGATGAGCATATGTCTGTATATGTTGTGGGTCGTAATAATGAGAAGGTTAAAGGCAATGTAATTTACATCGATGTTGATAATGATTTTGCAGTAATCACTATACCAGCATTATCAACTAGGTCTCCTGTAAAATTTGTACAATCAAAATCTTCCTTAGAAGATCTGATAGGAGAGAATATAACATATACTGGCTTTCCTAACGGACACGATCTTTTTACTATACGTGGGTCTGTATCAGGAATCGAGAAAGGATATCTAGTTTTACAATCATACGCGTGGATGGGCGCATCAGGTTCTGGTGTTTTCAATTCCCAGGGTGAAATGATAGGAATACTTGTCGCCGTCGATATGGTAAGATTTGATAGAACTCGCCACATTGTTGAAAGCATGGTGTGGATTATTCCTATTAAAAATATTGAGATGAGACTTGTTGAATCAGTTATATCTAGTTCACATGTAAAATAATTTCATATGAGGTATGATTTTGAATGAAGCCGGGCGATCTTGTAAGGTTTAGAGATAAACAGATCGTGATGATAGTTAGTGATCCTATCAAGCGTCCGCTTGTTGGTACAACTTTTCAAATCTTAAAAGGTGAAAATGAACTGGTATGGGTATATCCGGAAGACATAACCCCCATTCCAAAAAACGAGAAACTCGACCAAAGAGAAGACTAAAGCCAGGAGATATTGTTTTAGCTAAATCTCCCGCAGGTGATATTATTCCAGCGTGTCATGTGAAGCTTGTTAAGAGGATCGAGGTGAAACCCAGCAAGGGCAATAGAATGGACTGGCCAGGATATGTGGGCTGGGAAGGTGAGATGGTCTTGCAAGAAGAGGTAGACCTTTTGAGAAAACACCACTCCATTCCATTTGAAGCTGTGGGCGATGAAACATTTGTCTATGAAGATTTAATTGTGAAAAAGGTTAGAAATCTTGATACAATTAAAAAGAAACAAGATAAAAAAGAGACAGTACACAAGAAAAAAAGCAGGCGTAGAATAGTTCGAAATAAGCCATCGTAGCTCAGTGGTAGAGCAGTGCTCTTGTAAAGCACCGGTCGGAGGTTCGAATCCTCTCGATGGCTCCATTTTTAAATCACATATGCGGCTAAATAGTTATATTGAAGGATATCTCATGCCAAAAGAAACAAAACTTATAATGGAAGTGTGGAGAAGATTTTTAAAGAGCCAGTCGGCACGCAGATCGCAAGAAAGATTTAAACAAACAGGAAAAAGAAAAACAATTCCCCCTGAAGCTTTTGATAGAATGATAGGCGGATATGACCCCCGTCAGAAGATGAAGGCTGGGATAAAATCATCCACGTGCCTGCGTGGCGGGGATGATATTTTTGATGCCATGCATGTAAAACATACTGCTGAGTAGTATAATCTACACAGGAAACAATAATGAAGATTAAACGAAGCTATTGCTTTGATGATGTCCTGCTAGTTCCACAGAGGAGCAATATCGCATCTAGAAAAGAGATAGACTTATCTTCACAGCTAGATGATAAGAATACATTTGACCTGCCTATAATATCCTCTCCTATGGATACAGTGACAGAGTCTACCACAGCAATTGCAATGAACCATGCAGGGGGCTTGGGAATAATCCATAGATACAACACTATTGAAGATCAGTCAGCCCTAGTGCGTGATGTAGGCGAATTCTCGTGTGATGTTGGTGCAGCCATCGGAGTTTCCGGAGACTATTTTGATCGAACTGCAAATTTGGTAGGAGCGGGTGCTCGAATTATTTGTATAGATATTGCCCATGGTCACCATACGATGATGAGACATGCATTAAAGGAATTGAGAAACACATATGGAAACGCCATCCATATTATGGCTGGAAATGTTGCCACCCTTCAAGGATTCAACGATTTGGCAGATTGGGGAGCTGACAGTGTTAGGGTGGGTATTGGAGGTGGTTCGATCTGTTCCACACGTGTACAAACCGGTCATGGTGTTCCCACGCTTCAGTCGGTATTAGATTGCAGCAAGTCTGATCGAGATGCTACCATTATTGCCGACGGAGGAATTCGTACGAGCGGAGATATCGTGAAGGCACTAGCTGCAGGAGCTGACTTTGTCATGCTCGGCTCACTATTGGCAGGCACTGACGAGTCACCAGGTGAGGAGATTTATAGTGGCGGTGGGAAGTATAAGACGTATAGAGGAATGGCATCAGTAGAAGCACAGATTCAGTGGAGAGGTCACACAGCATCTGTCGAAGGCGTCTCTTCACAGGTACCGTGGAAGGGCTCTGTGAGAGGTGTTCTTGAGCGCCTCGAGCGCGGAATTAGAAGCGGCCTATCATACACAGGTGCCAGAACTATAAGAGAGCTGCAATCTTTTTCTGAGTTTATTGAGCAGTCATCATCAGGGGCTGTTGAAAGCTCAACGCACATAAATAACTCTTAAACATGTAAACATAGCAAGGCTATGGTAAAATATAAACATAGGGCGATAGCTCAATTTGGTCAGAGCAACGGTCTCATAAACCGTGGGTTCCGGGTTCAAGTCCCGGTCGCCCTACCACCTATAGACTATGATTAAACTTTCTCTTAAATTACCAAATCATTTAGCAGTAGCTGTATCGGGTGGCCCTGATTCTATGGCAGCTTTAGACTTTCTATCGAAAAATAGAGATGTTGTTGCACTGCATTTTAATCACGGAACTAAACATTCGCAAGAGGCTGAGAATATTGTTAGAGAATATTGCGATGATAAGGATATCTCTCTAGTTGTAGGAGATTTGAAACAAGAATCTCCCAGAGGAATGTCTCGAGAAGATTTTTGGAGAAAGTCAAGATACAGATTTTTTGAACAAGAAGCTGGAAAGCTTCCTGTTGTAACATGTCACCACCTTGATGACGTTATTGAGACCTGGCTGTTTACATCATTTCACGGAGAGGCACGATTAATTCCGTCGAGGAGAGGAAGATATATCCGGCCATTTTTAGAGACACGAAAGGCAATTTTTGAAGACTGGTGTGAGAGAAAAGATGTCCCTTACGTCATTGATCCAAGCAATACAGATACGTCATTCATGAGAAATTATATTCGTCACGAGATCGTGCCAAAGGTGCTTAGGGTGAATCCGGGATTGTCAAAGGTCTTAAGAAAAAAGATCATCGCGCACCCAGTTATTTTTGAAGAGTCATTTTAAAGGAGAAAAATATGGCAGGAAAAAGAGTAGCAGATGCCTTAAGAGAAGTCGAGGCTGCTAGGAAAGATATTAAAAAGTTAAAATTTGTAGTCTTTACGACCGCTGTAGCACTAGCAGTTTCAGTCGGAACGTTAACATACATTATTAGCCAGATGTAGGAGGAAAATATGGGATCCAAAGGTTCAAAATCGCAGCGACAAAATCAGCATGTAAAGCGGCTTGAGAAGAAAATCAAGAGATTCAAGAAGTGTGGCCGCAACACAGTAGGGCTTGAGAAAGAATTAGGATACATGATGGGAGAGAATCGACCGGATTTTAAGACAGGTAAAGAAGTCGACAAAAAGTATAAAAAGCTACGCCAGAATTAAAAATAGTCTTTATTATTGAACATCTTGATATATAGACATATAATAATCAATCAGTTGAAATAAAACAACCCGATCTTTTACATCGTAGATAGACCCCAGTTCTCGGGTCTCTAATCCTGAATGGAATTACCGATCTTCAGGCATCAGCGAAAGCAGATGATAGAGAAAACCTCGCTTAGGAACGGGATGTTCTTACATCCTACGGGTGCCGCCTAACTAAGAGGGGGGATGAGTTAAGGAGGGTGGTACCTCTGAAGATCATCTAGTGATTCGACGCGTGGGCTCTCATACCACTGAGAGAATACTGCTGAGAATATCCGCGGATTTGTAGGTTCATCGTGGAAACGGGATAAGGGCACACCAAGAATAAAGTCTTGGGAAGGAGGGTTAATATCTTCTAGAATCTAACTGTCGGTGACAGAAGTTTCTCTGGCGGAATTGGAAACAAGCCCGCCGTCCCGAAAGGGGTCATGTGGACATCCTCCCAAGGTTTGGAAATATGGCGCGCAACGGAGAGGGGAGGTGTACAACCTACTCGAAGGAGTGCAGAATGTTATGGCGATAGTAGGACGTGCTGTTCCGTGGTCTTTACGGGCCGAGAACAGGGAGAAAGCTCGTGAACGGTGTTACTTACCGGTGTGCTTACCTCTAACCCGAGATAGGGGACAGGCTCAAAAGGCTTGAGGGTCATGAGCAGAGAGAATATATGTGCTAAAACTCTCCCCTTTTTTTCCGCAGGGAGGCATGGGATTACAGATGCCTCACACTCACAACACACACACACAGGAGAAAAAATGAGTGATTCAAAGAAAAGCGGATATCAACTCCGCCAAGAACTGCTAGGAATGGCAGTTGGTATTGTATGCGATAAGGTTAGCCGACAGTTTGAGAACGAACATCTCAAGCCAGAAGGACAGCGAAGTGCTGTTGCACCTTATACTACTGAGGACGTTATTACTGAGGCTGAGAAGCTTTACGCGTTTGTTCAGAAGAAGTAGAGATTGAATCCGCAGGGAGGCACGGGATTACAGGTGTCTCATCTTTTAAAGACAGCGCAAGTGAGGTAAGTTATGCAAGTCAAGAAAAATACAGTTTGTTATCTTTCACAGATGGGTCACAATAATTTTATCTATCCGAGAAAGGATAGCAAAGCACTGGTGAGAGATGATTGTGAGGCTGAAAGATTAAATCTTATAACTGGAGGAGAACCGCTTACTCCTGTCAAGATAAAGATCTCTAATCTTAGAGTCAATAAGTCAACTGGTATCGCTGATTCTCAAGATGATCACGCTGTTGTGTGGCTAGAGAAATAATTGCCCCTTAGCTCAGCGGTAGAGCAGGTGGCTGTTAACCACCTTGTCCGCAGTTCGAATCTGCGAGGGGCAGCCATATACAAGATATTGTCGAGGTTGTAAAAATTATATATGTTATCTAGAGAGCCAGTCTTGTTGTTGATGTGCATAGGAGCAATGATAGCAAGCTCTTCTATGATTGTAGCGACTGATAGCGATTTTTGGAAGATAGCGATGATAATGATTCTCGCAGCATCGTCTTATTCGCTCTCAGGCTTAAGAGACTTATATAGACAGTGGTAATAAATCTTTAGTAGTCTTTAGATATTTAATATCGTAGAGATTAACGTGCCTAAAGTAATATATGATAAAAACATAGGTCTATTTCAAAAAGAGGGAACCGGAGTTTCTTTTGGAGACGGAGTATCAATTTCTCCTGGCAACTCTTCGGATTCTGTGGGCGGTCTTGATGTGACTAGAAATGTCACACTTAGAACTTCTCCCACATCTGGAATCAATGAGACTAGTGGGTCGTTAATGATTTTACGAGGCAGAGACGAGCCTATATTTTTTCATCTTGGCGGCGATCAATATATTTCAAACAATTCATGGTTTGATGCAGACACAGGAGCGTGGGGAGCATGGAAATTTGCAACAGGCTCAGGCAATCACTCTGCGTTTAGATGGGGATTTAGAAGCAGGGGAAGGTTTGATTTAGACGTTGCTGACGGCGGCTCTGAAGGCGATACTATTACGTGGACGAGTGCGATGGCAATTACTTCGTCTAATGGCTATGTAGGCGTAGGAAAGACAAATCCAGATGCTGATGTGATAGGGACGTTTAATGCACAGTTTGACGTAAGCGGTAGCCACGGTGCAGTTGCCCTAGCCGTTACTGGATCTGTGGACATAGGGGGTGGAGCAGGAGACGCTTTTTTTATATTGCCAAGAATAACTACATCACAAAGAGATGCTCTATCTGCTACTAATGGAATGATGATTTACAATACGACACTAGATAAGTTTCAAGGATATCAAGACGGATCTTGGCAGAACCTTATTGCATAGCGGCATGTAAAAACACAGCATAGTGTATAGAATATATTTATGCGCCCTTAGCTCAGCTGGACAGAGCAACGGCCTTCTAAGCCGTGGGTCGCAGGTTCGAGTCCTGCAGGGCGTGCCATATTATACACATATATAATTATAGACGAGGTTAACATGAGAAATTTATTTGTCATCATAAAAGATGGAAAATCAACAAGAAAAGAACTTGTCGAATCGAATCACACAGACGAGAGAACTATGGAGATCTTGCGAGAGGTCCACCCAGAGTGGGATATAGTTGGTACTGAAGAGGCTGATGACATAGTTATTGAGAGGATTGCATCGTGACTTATGATGTTGGAATGATTTATGATGCTGGAGATCTTGTTGAGATTAAAAGAGAGATAACAACTATTGATTCAATACTTGGTGTGACAAAGTCACACGACACTATTTCAGGATTGATCGTTTATGGATTGGTCTCATCATGTTATATTATGGATAGACCATACAGGATAGAAGACATGGCTAGCTATACAGTTGTTATAAAAGGCAAGAAGCGAAGTGTTAAAGAGAGTCAGATTATCAGAAAGATAGGAGGAGCTGAAGATGATTAAGGTGGGTGATAAGGTAACGTTATTTGAGAATATGTCAAAGAAAGGTGTAGTTGTTGACATGTATCATCAAAAAAGCGTCCAAGGAATGACAGGTGGCACAATGGCACCTCTTTTTATTATAAGGATAAAGCTTGATCAGGATGGCACTGTAGAGGACCATCGCGCAGATCATGTTATGAGAATTGACTGATGCATCTCTATTACATCTTTGGGCTCTCAGTAATTGTAATTACTGGTATTATAATCTACAGATACATTGACGAGACTCCGCGAGATAGACTCGTGAAATCTTTTTCTGAGAAGACAAGGCTCGCCAATGAAGCTAAAGATCGCGGAGACGAGAAGGCATTCAGAGATCAAAAGCATGAGGCTGACTTCTTTTTAGAGATGATCAAGAGGTACGACACATCAGCGAGAAAAGATAGGTGGAGATGAATAGTTAATAAATGTGGAGTCAACATGAAGATTACTCGTGATAGATTAGAGAGAATTATACAAGAAGAGCTGAGAAGAGTTCTAGAGCAGCCAACAGCCAAATATCCAGAACCTATACAGACAGCCAAAGAGGCATTTGCCAAGAGTGATGATCTAAACATGATAGTGAGATATAAATGGGAGAGAATGTCTAAGGAGATGGGATCCAATCCCTCTGGACGTATCGCTGCAAACGTAACAGTTGAAGGTAGAAGGATGACAGATTATGAGATGCTCGAAGGAGAGTCCTACTCCACTGAGAAAACGACAGACTCTGTCCTTGGACCGATGAAAGGCAAGATGCTAACTAAAAATGTTCCTGACGGAACGTATGAAGTTAGGATGGCAGCCTAAGGCTAACATGTTCTTGTAAATATTATCTCTGTTTGATATAATAGATGAGTGGAGATTAACATGCAACTAGCCTCACTTGTGTTTACACTTTTCTTAGGGTGTGTACCCAAGCAAGTCAATCCTTCAGATCTTTCTATATTTCAACACCCGCCTCCGCCGGAAAATCTCATACCGTTTGAGACTACAAATAGTCCGTGTATGGATGCTATGATAGTGAACATGACAGCGGCTGGATGTGAGAATATCATTGATGCACAGGAATACACAGATCACTACACTGGGATGGTGTATTTCTGCTCAGATCACAACTCAGACTCTGAGTGGAATAAAAGCAAGTTTCACATAGTAAGTCATGAAAACTATGATATGACAGACGATGTGTTTATGGGATTCATTCCGTTTTGCTCTGACATTCACGTCATGATGTTTATAGAGTAGTGAGCGCATATTTAATTGTATGCTTGTCGGCAGGGGATCACTTAGACGAATCATAGCCGAAGAGATAAACAAGTCTCTTCCGGCTTGTCGTGTCTCTAATGTGGCGGTGGACGGATTTCCTGTTCAGGTAGAGATAGCTGACACACCGTTTCTTCGAAATCGCGGTCTTATGTTTAGGGAAGATCTGAGAAAAGATCACGGAATGCTCTTCTCGTTTCCCAATGAGTCTATACAGTCATTCTGGATGAAGAATACACTTGTCCCTCTCTCCATTGCGTTCATCGACTCGGGCGGCGTCATAACAAATATCGAGATGATGAGACCCCATGATCTTAATAGTGTGTCATCATTGTGTAATGTACCTTACGCGCTTGAGATGAATGAGGGCTGGTTTGATAGAATGGGGATCAATCCTGGTAGCAGAGTTACAGGAATGCCTAAAATATCTCTAACTTGACATATGGCGGTGCATTTATCTTTGCTGCCGAATAATTAGATTAGATAGCAGAGGTTTTATATCATGAGAATAACCGAGTCAACACTAAGAAGACTTATTAAACAGCAGCTGAGAGAGCAAGCAGCAGGCTACGGCACAACAGGTGGCGAAAAAGGACAGCTTGAGGACGGCGACGCAGATGTCATATTCAAGGCTATAAATGATGCCCTGACTGAAGGGCTACCAGGAATTGCAGGTTTTGACCAGTCTAAAGATTGGTCTATGAGAATAGTCGTAGGAAAGACAAAGACTTGGATTAAGAATGCCTCTGACACAATAAAAGAACTTGACCAAGACGCTCTTCTAAAAGTTATAAACGATGCTGTAAAAGAAGGACAAAGGAAAAAGATAAGAGGTAAGATTTGGTTCTTTACTCCAGATAGAGCATTACAGGCAACAGTCTCAGGAAAAGGTGTTCAAAGTCCAGCAGTAGAGGTTCAGGATAAATCTTCGCTAAAACCGGCCAAGCCGTCCAAGTGCTATAGAACGCTTACATGCTACCCACGCGGTGATGAATGCGTTAAAAAGCAACAGCTTGCTATGGGGCTTAAAGATGATGGTCTCTGGGGTAAAGATACTGAGAAGGCCTGGGTCGCACTTGGCGTTGGGCCGCGTCCTGCAGATGCTAAAGACCTTCCTGCGTGCAAAGGCTCTGCGCAGCCACCCCCACCGGTACCGGCAACAGGCGCTTGCCAGAAGGCCAGTACCTGGGCGTGGGGAAACCTTGTTAAGCTGGGTGAGAGAAATCCTCTCGCAGCACCCACGACATACGCAAAGCTATCAAAGGCAAATGTCTTAGCTCAATTCTCTCAGTCTCCTGATGTTGCGAAGGTGGCACGATCTGTGAGATTGACACAGGATCTTATCGAGGAGCTTGTTAGGTGTAATGGAACTGGTCCCGATAGGGGGCACAGTGTGGCAGCAAATCAGCTCATCGCGCAGCTTGAGATGAATGTTGACGTCTTTAACAACTCTCTAAGAACTGTTATCGATAGAGCACTAAAGTCTGGTGAGGCTAACCTTAGAAGCGCCGCTGAGCAGCTTTGGGGAATAGTTGGATGGGATCAGGTGTTTGGAGCTCTTCCTAAGGTAGATGCACTTCCGGTGGGACTCATAAAGTTGACTAACCTGACTGCTCCGGAGGCGAAGCTGATCAAGAACATCGGCAACCACATGGACAGAGCAGACGTATAGATCTTTATAGATTGTGGATAAAGGTGATCTTGTGCAGCTCCGAGGCTCCTATTGTTTTGGAGTCATAACTTATAAGCACCCTACAAAGGGCGTCGCTCGTGTCTTTTGGGCTGAGCAGGATGCGGGGTGGGAGTCAACAGCGAGACTCGATTTGATACAAAAGGCAAATTGTTATAAAAAAGGGTTACAACTGAATAGGTAACTGTATTATTTCTTTCACGCTAAGAAGTAATTTGCGTCTAATTCTACGAAAGGAGATGAATTATGCAATGGTTAAAGGATCTTTGGTCTAAGTGGAAGGTTCACATCACAGTTGTGGGCGGCGCTGTTGTTATTGCAACAGCATATGGACAGTGTTCTGTCACTCCCGATCTCGGAGGTCTTCTCGGAGGAGACGAGGCTGAGGAGGCTTCTGATGGTGGAGAAGCGGAAGTTGGTGAGGTCTCTGCGACAGGTGGCGGAACTGACGCTGTGATAACCACAGCAGACAACACAGAGTCAACCGGTACAGCTGCGACAACTGAAGCAACTACAACAGACTAGGTTAACCCCCAAGCCAATTATTGGCTTTAGGGAGAGGCTCGTTATTGGGTCTCTCCCTTTTTTTATTCTCACGAGGTGATACGTATCACTAGGAGGTATCATGAGAATATTCACAGATCACCCTAATTCTAACGGAGAATCCTATTGGGAGCACATGAGGTTTGCGCTTAAGACAGCGTTTAGATTAAAGATGCTTGCGCTAGCAGTATTTACTCACGCTTTGTTTCCATTTCTCTTTACATCAACTATGAGCAGTGGGCTATACAAGCTAGTTGACGAGATGGAGATGAGAGGGCAGAGAAGAAGATGAATTACGTTTCGACATACTTTAGCCCTAATCGTGGCGGAGCTCAAACTGTCATAGGGTTTATTGACAGGTGTGAGAGGACAATTGATGCCGCTGTCTATTGTATAACTCATGATGAGATATCAGATGCTTTGATACGCGCGCACCAGAGGGGAGTTGTAGTTCGTGTCATAACTGATAAGACTCAGGCGGCTGGTAAGTGGTCAGACGATGAGAAGCTTGAGGAGGCTTCAATTCCTATAAAAAGAGGAGGCTATCACTGGCGAGGATCGATGCACAATAAGTTTATCATAGGCGATGATAGCGCAATTGGTACGGGATCATTTAACTGGACAAAAAACGCAGACAAGAAAAATGCAGAGAACTTTGTTATCATACGGCTACGTTACGTCGTAAGGGAGTACCAGAAGGAATTTAATGAGCTTTGGAGCAGCCTAGATTGATCTTAGGTGTTATTAATAATAGTTATCATTAGGCGGCATCTATAGACAATGAGCTTACACGATTTTTTATATTCATACGATCCCACAGACTATTACGGAGACACAAAGGCTTGTATTACACTTTTGGCACTTGAGCTTGTCTTGACGCTAATAGTTGTAGGAATTTACAATGTGGCATAGTGTGTAGTTATATGTTGAGTTAGATATGTATAAATGTATTATTAAACGGAGAATAGATTATGTTAGAGATACTAAATTCACTGTGGTCACTGGTCCTTGGACTCGTGTCTTCTTTGTGGGATGTGGTGGTGCTTTTGCTAGCAACCGGGTGGGATGTTCTCTCACTTCTCCACACTGAGGCACCTCGTCTTGAGGGGCTTCTTGTTGGAATTGTGCTTGCGTGGCTTATGGCTCGTAGAAATAAGCACCCACTTCTCAGAGTTCTAAGCTCACCACTTAAGCTAGTTGTCGACGTTTTAGATCTTGCCTGGGATCAGGTAGTTGAGGTCATAACAGATCTTTGGGACACAGCTGTAGGATGGGTAAAAGGAGTGCTTGGATGGTGCTGGGGGAAGGTCACCTCAAGTTGCAGCTGGGTTGTTGGAAAATTAACTGATCTTAAGAATAGACTTCTAAAGAAGTAAATAAATGAAGATAACACGCAAACAGCTCGGGAGACTAGCAAGAGAGATGATCCGTGAGGTTCATGCTCTCCCGGCGACCTCTCGATCTATAGAGACTCCGGGGTGGATGCAGTGGCCTGTGACTGAAGATCAGGTCGCACTTCACAGCAGAATCACAAGTGACCTACAGCGAGAGGCACAGTCATCTCTTCATGAACCAGATTCCAACTTGGGAGTGACTGCTTTGCTTTTAGAGGATAGCATCTTTGAATGGTTTGCTGAACTTGAAAAAGCTGGTGCACCTGTTGAGAAATATGCTTTATGGCTAGTTAGAGAGATATCTCGTGCAACTCATGGTCACTCTGCTGTTACACAACAAAGCGGATGGGGTCGCGGACCAGGAAGAGGGCTAGCTGAATCACACATAGGAAAAAACAAAATGAAAATATCAAAAACTAAACTAAGACGTATGATCCTCAAGGATTCTCTTCAGGTTCTAAGCGAGAGTGACAAGAAGAAGAAGTCTGAGATGAAACAATTCGTTGAGAGCAGAGGGGGAAGAAAGATGGAGGGTGCTGGTCGCAAGATAAGCTCTGCTGCATCTGTAATCTCTGAGCTTGCAGCTGAGCAGACAGGAACCATGAGGGAAACCCTCTACGGAATCTCTGAGTTTGTTGAGAAGATGGGCTCATCTCTCTCTGGAATGAACATGCTTCAGGAGGGCGAGTCAGCAGCTGATCAGCTTCCAAGCGTTAAGGAGCTAAAGCACATGGAAAGATCTATAAGAAAGCTGGAACTATAGATGAGGGTGACACGCGGACGCCTCCAGAGAATTATAAGAGAGGAGCTCATAAGAAGCCTCAATGAAGGCAAGTGTCCACCAGATGGCTGTGTTCAAAATAGAGAGAAAGGCTGGGTTGTTATATCCAACAAGACAGGTGAATGCTGGGGAAGAAGCAAGAAGAAGGATGGTGAGTGCACCTACTATGACAGCAAGGAAGACGCTGAAGATGCCCTTAAGGCATATCACACTTAGGACCTTATATGAAAATAACCAGCATAGAACTTCGTGACATTGTTAGAGATGAGCTGTATTCGAATAGCATCTTGTCGGAAGGAGTGTATGACCTGGGTGATAATGTAAACGTAGAAGGGGTGGCTGCGGATGGAGTTGTGCGGGCAAAGAATGGCCAACACCTACTTGTTCACTGGGCAGGTGCAACAGCTTCTAAGATACCAAAAAAGAGACATTTAAAAAAGTCGAGTGATCTAGCGTATATTAAAAAAGGTGATGTACAAAAAGGCTGGACGTGGGAAACAGTTGACACAATACTGGATAGATATCCAGCCAAAGGTGTTTTCACAATAGAGACATCTTCAACGATTGAGTCTCAGGCGCTCACTGGCAGAACTTCATCTGGGGGTCATGCTGGAACTGCTCAGGCAGATGAGCTCTCTACTGTTGTTGATACTCTTGCAAGCGGGGTTGCATTTGTTGCAGATTTTTTCCCCGGGCCAGGAACAGCGATTTCGTCTTCTATTGCAGTGGGACAATTTCTTAGTGCGATATCTAAGGCTGCGTGGCTAGGAGCAGGTCTTAGTGTTATAACTTTAATACCTGTCATGGGAGATGTGTGGAAGGCTGCTTTTCCATGGATGAAGTGGCTCGCCAGACTTCAGAAAGCAAAGAAAATCACACTTAGTGCTGGAGCAATAGAGATGCTAGCAGATATGGTGGGTAATTGGGATAAGTACAAGAATAGCTTTAAAGAGACAGCACAGCAAGCACTTTATGCATCTAAGAAAGGAAAAGAAGCAAAAGCAAAAGTAACTGGTAATGTTTTAGATAAGGTATACGCAGCAATAGACGAGGCAGTTGACGAGATTAGAGAGATCTTACCTAATAAAACGGTTAAGACAGAAAGCATAAGGAGTAGTAAAGTGAATATGACACGCAAACAATTAAGCAAGATCATCAATGAAACATATGAAGATGTTAGAAAAGAGAGCGAGATGTCTCACATTGCAGAAAATTTAGCCAGCAGCCTTCAAGCAAAGTGGGGAGAAGAAGCAGCGTTTAAAATTCTCATTTATGCAGCTGATGTCGTGCGTCCAGGATCTTATCAGCCCGACGACATTGAAAAAGATGAGTTTAGATCTGAACCCTTTCCAGGTGCGAGAAG
>Ga0209756_1002286_pt1 | contig 16694 bp, 30 predicted proteins | sample ETNvirenome_6_85_FD_184071 | JGI IMG/M metagenome (GOLD analysis project Ga0209756, IMG submission 184071) | Marine viral communities from the Pacific Ocean - ETNP_6_85 (SPAdes) (version 3) | ecosystem: Environmental > Aquatic > Marine > Oceanic | place: Pacific Ocean | collected 2013-06-19
AATATATAAATATAAGTTAAGATGAGGGTGATGTTTTAGAGTTTACTCCGTAGCGTCTATATTTTCTTTAATTTTCTTAACCATTTCTTTCTGTACCCATTTTACAAATTCTACATACCGTGTTGGTTTGGCATCTGATTTTTTCTTATAAGGTCCTTCTGGTTGTCTAGTTGCTCTACTAAAGAAATTCAACCCACTAATATTTGTTATACACTTGTGACCACCACTATTAGCTTGTATAACATCCCAAGCGGGTACAGTTATCTTATCTAAAACTGCTTTTTGTTTTTCACTCAACTTGTCCCATGGTGTGTCAATTATACTAACTGCCATATCATAGTATTTGGAATCCGTTGATGGCATATTTTGTAAATGGTCTTTGTATAGTGCGAATAAATCGGAAGTTTTAAACCCTATACTTTCACCTTCTGCTTTTGTCTCCCCTATTCTTTTTATCACTGAAACGGGTACTTGGTGTTTTTTAAGTTGTGGTTCAACTTCTTTAAGTACTTCTTGTGCTATATCACCTAGGTTAACACCTTTAAGAGCTCTGTCTTTCTTGAATGGGTTACATGAGGCTTGTACAAGACCCATTGGCCATGCAACCACAAAAAAGTCTGCATCAGGATAAATTTTAAATGGGGTGTATCTATCATATGAACCTGGTTTAAATAATCTACCACCACCATATTGTACTATTATATTACCGTCTAGGTTTAGGTTGTTACTTTCTTGTTGTGATTTGATGTATTCTGCTTGATTTTGTGCCATTTCTTCTGGTGAAGCAAATCCTTTTTCTTTTGCGTATGAAGTTATGTTTTGATAAATGTTCATCAATGATGGTGAAGAATTCATAACTAGATGTTCTAGGAATCCTGGTTTGTTTTTATAAGCTAATAATAACTTATTGGTTAAAAGACCTAACATCCATCTTTTTTCATAACTTTGGTCACCGGACTCAAAATCCCTAATTAAGTTCATAACTTGTTCTGGTTCAATATCATGTTTTGCGTAATCTGCTGAGTCTACAGTATTAATCATCATTATATCTTCATCAGTAAAAATATCACTAGGACTTATAGTTTGTGAAATAGTCTCTACGTTTGAGCGTGCTCCTCTAAATTGTGTTGCCGTGTCATCTTCTACACCTGCTTGTGAATCATGGTGGTCCGTATGGATTTTAAATATTGGTTTCCCATGTGCAAAATCTACTAGTACCGGCATTACATCCTCACTAGCTTGTGGTTTTTTTACTGAAAATTCTTTATCACCATATTGTATTACGTGGGTATCGATAACATCTATACCATATTTTTCTAAGTAATTCTTCATACCTAATGCAGATACCACACCGTCTAAGTCTTGGTGAAAGTATATTTCTGCTTTTGGGTATCTCTCAGCTAACTTATTAATATCTCTAATACCACCTTCATTTAAAAGGGATTTATTAATAAAATCTAATTGCTGTTCTGTTATCTCTATTTTCATATTATATAAATACTACCTCAACCCCTTAACAAAGTGTTGGTATTCTTTTTCTCTTCTGTCTGTTAATCCTGGAAATTTACTACTGACTCTATACGTTTTAATTGTTTCTGCGGCTTTTTTATAGTCGTTACTATCTAACACCCCTATACTTTTTAATAATGCTATTACATTCGACCTCATTAATCCCCCAGAACCCCCATTAAAAGATAACGATAATAAACTATCATACATATTTTGAGTTATGGGTACATATATACCTTCGTCTTCCCATTTTTTAAAAATTTTTCTTAGTCTCTTTGCGTGATAGTTAGAATCTTCTTGTAATTTCTCAGTGGCTTCCTTCTCACAATTTTCACCATCCCCTAACACATCACCCTCTTTTACCCCTTCTGTATGTCCATAACCTATTGTCCATTTACCGTCTCCAATATTGTATGCTTTACATTTTAAACTCTCTTCATCTCTAATATGGTCCCAATACCATTGTGAAGCTTTTAAATCAGAAGCTCTAACAAACTGAGAACTATCTAATTGTTCTGTTATTAGTTTAAGTTGGTTTTCTGTTATTATTATACGCATAAAAAGTCGTTTACAATAAATATAATCATAAACGACTTACACCATAAATAAACTCTAGTTATTTACATACAACTAAAATACCTTTCTCCTCTATCACATAATACCGTTATAGCATCTGTTTCACCATTATCTCTTAACCACTGAAATGATGCAAATACATTTGCGGCAGCACTTATACCAATAAACAAACCATAATTTTTAGCTAAGTGTCTAGCACATGCTTTAGCACATTCTGTACTCACTATTCTTACTTCAGAAACTCTTTCCAAATCCACCAGAAATTTACTCCCATCACCTATACCTTGTATTCCATGTAATCCTGGTTCGAATCCTGACATCACAGCAGACTCTGCAGGTTCAATTGCTACTGATTTTATTTTAGGCCACATTTCTTTTAAGAATTTATCTGTACCCATTAAAGTCCCTCCCGTCCCAGTTCCAGCAACAAATACTGCGGGATAAGATTTTTCCCCCTTAACTTCTTTATACTGATTGTAGAATTCTGGACCGGTAGTTTGATAATGGGCTTGTATATTTAAAGGGTTATCAAACTGATTACAATTAAACCATTCGTTAACGTAACACAATTCATCTCTCATTCGTATAGCTTCATCGAAATCCCCTTCGGATGCTTCTATCAATTCTGCACCATAATACTCAAACATTTTTTTTCTTTCTTCAGACATATTAGATGGCATTATTATAACCATTTTATATCCTCTCTCTGCTGCTAACATAGCAAATGCTATTCCACTATTACCACTAGTAGCTTCACACATAGTATCCCCTTTACTTAAAAGACCATTTTCTTCCGCGTTATTAATTATAAATGTTGCCATCCTATCTTTGACAGAACCGGACGGATTCATAAATTCAGCTTTACCCCATACCGTATATTTACCAATTCTTATTGGTATGATTGGTGTGTTGCCTGTATAACTGGATAGTCTTTTTCCCATTATCCTTCTATTTCTACATTAAACTTGTCTCCTTGTTGTATTTTTTCTATAACGTCTAGTCCTTCTACTACCTTACCAAAACAGGTGTGATTACGGTCTAAGTGTTGTGTCGCATTTCTTGTGTGTACAAGAAAGAACTGAGACCCACCTGTATTTCTACCAGCGTGTGCCATTGAGAGTACCCCTCTATCGTGAAATTGGTTATCTCCGTCTAGTTCACAGTCTATCTTATATCCTGGTCCCCCAGCACCATTTCCATTAGGACACCCACCTTGTGCTACAAATCCTGGAATTACCCTATGAAAATTTAAGTCTTTATAAAAACCTTCTTTTGCTAATTTAACAAAATTCTTTACTGTATTTGGTGCGTCTTTTTCATAGAACTCTACCACCATAGTTCCTTTATCTGTACTAATTTTACCTTTCATTTTTTTAATTTATTTATTTCTCTGTTTATATACCAACTTGCTTTTTCTAAGTCTTCTAATGTATTAATTTTTTTACCCGCTCTAGAAATATACTTTACTGTATTCCCTAAATTAAATCCCAAGTCCCAAGCTTCAATAACTTTAATAGCCTCATATGGGTTATTCTCCCCACCGTAGTGGTTTGGGTGATTTACCTTTTCTGATTGTGTTCTGTTAAACTCTATTATTTCTTCGTTTGTGGGGTATTTACTCATTTTTATCTGATTTTATATAATCTTTTGCTTTTTTATAGGGTGAATTATTTAATAGGGTTGTTTCGTATTTTCTATATATATAACTTTTTAGTTTCTCAATATCCTCAAATTCACTACCACACACACTAACTATTTTAATATCAGTCTCTTCTTCATCCGGGAATAATAAGACTTCATAACCACTTTTATCACTAATATCTAAACCAAATTTTTGTAAGTCACCTACCCTTAGTGTGGTGGGTTTTGATAATTTAACAATCATGAGTGGTCGATACTTCTCTATTAATAATTCATTTGCTATTCTTTCTGTATTTGTAATATCTTTAGACATACGAAAATTTAAACAAACTTAAAAATATAGTCAATATGTGTGATGTAATTTTAATTAAGACAAAAAGGGGGGAATCCGTCTTTAAAATGTATGAATACTTTTTCTATTTCTTGTTGTCGTTTTACAAATTCTTCTACATTCAATTCCTTAGATATGTCTTGTATGGCTAAATCAGTTACTATTTCTAACATTTCTGTGGAACTTAACATAGGGTCACCATTTTTTTTAACATTAATGGTCGCTTTATCAGCGACCATTTTATAAAATTCTTCCATATCTATTTTGCCATGACCAAACATGTCTCTAAATGCTTCTTTATCTGTGTTAAAGAAGTCTTTAAGTTTTTGTAGATAGATTTGTATATCAACATCCATATACATAAATATTAAACTAAATTGTATTTTTTAATTAGTCTCTTATCTATTGTAGTTGTTTTACCTTCTTTTTTAAGGATATCATATATTTTTTGTGCTGCTAGTTTGATGTCCTTCATCCCATCTTCTATCTTGGTTTTATTTTTGTAAATCATAACTTCAACGTTACCTGGTGTTTTAACTATTTTACCACCCATTCTTCTTGAGGTTTCTTTTGTGATTTTTTGTCTTACCTCATAATTCACCATTTTACAGATATGGTGACCTCTTTTTTCCATTGTTGTACTTCCACCCATTTTCTTTTATTTTTTAAAAATTAATACTCGTCCATTGTAAATTACCATTATAGGTAATTGCCTTATCAAACATACTAGATTGGTACATACTTTTTAGATTTTCTGCATCTTCTATTTTACCAAATAGTTTTAGGTCATCGTACCCAAAATTATTTTTTAGAAATAAATCTAGTTGTTTTCCTCCTAAGATAAGGTGAACATGTCTAACAACCCAATTTTGGAAGTCGTATGTATCCCAGTTTGATTTTTCTTTTGTTTCCATAATACAAATATACGAATTTTTTTATTACCTACCTTATTATTTAGGAAAAACTTTTATCTCTTTTGTCGCACTTACGAGTTCTCCCCATACACTATCTTCTTTATATCTAGTTGCTCTAACTTTATGATTATCAATATAGTGATATGCAGTAACATCTTCATGAATTCTTGGTTTACCAAAAATTATATGATGCCATCTAACTTCATTATCTCTTAACCATTGTTCGGTGATTTCTCTATGTTCTTCTTTCCTAGATGTAAAAAATGTAATTATATTCCCTTCTTCATACCACTTATTAATTGTTTCTATTGCATTATGATGGGGTTTTGCTTCACACATTCTATCAAACTGTTCGTTTGGTATATTTTCACATAATGTACCATCTATATCCAACACATAATTAGTTTTATTAACTTGTTTTCTAATTTGTCTATAACCGACCATTTTCTTTTCTAGGTACTCCTCAATATCATATCGGTATTCCCCACATGAGGAATAAAGACATTTTTTCTGAATAACTGTTTTATTGTCTTCGGTTAGGTAAACTTCAGTTATGCTATTTGCGTAATGTTGTGTATAAATTAATATTTCTTCCATTTTATTTCTTTTTATCTATTTTTTTAATTATTGTTTTTTCCATCGATATAATCACTTTTTCTAGTTTTAGTATTTGTCTTTCTAGGTGAATTATTTGTTCTCTTTTTTCTCTTCCTAGTTTTGCCTCCCAAATTAGCCACCCAAAAGCTATTACTTCTATAATGAATAGTGATATTAATAATATTGTTTGTAACATGTTATCTCCCTACTTCTTTTATATATTTCTCTTGTGTATCCTCCCAAGATAAATCAATTACGTCCCAATAAAATAACTGTTCTGGTTTAATCCTATCTTGTTCATACATATTTTTATACCTCCTAATTGCTTTTTTCTTCCACCACTTATCTGTATATGGAATATCGTCTTGGAATTTTTTCTTTATTTTTAGGTCTTTTTCTTCTATCTCTCCTCGTAAGAACTCACAGCCATTATCGTACATCATTGCAAGATAGACCCCTCTCTTAAACCCGTGGTCATAATCTGAACCCTTTATACCACAATGTTTAAAAACCTTGTTAAGGATGTTCTGTTTAGGTCCTGTAGCACTTATAGCCTTTTTATGTTCTGCGGGGTGGTTATCTTTTAACCATTTATTCCATGGTAGATATGCACTATCATCTGGTTTTAACCTAACCTTACCAGATGTTTCACCCATTGTTTTGAAGTGTGGCATTCCATTGTACATAGAGTTGATTCCGTATAAAGATGTTGTTCCTACAGCAATTAGTTTATCACCGTATTTTTCTTCCCACGCATCTCTGATTGTCTTACAAGTTGTTAATGCAGCAACTAACTTACCCATTAACATATTATACCCTCCTGGTTGGGTGGAGCATATTGTGGTAGCTATCGCTGTATTGTTTAGTTTGTGTTGGTCGAATTTGTTTGTTTTATCCCACCCTATGTAGGCATCTCTAACTTTAATGCTAGTAACATCAGACCCTAAACAAATCAAACCAAGGACTTTGTTCGTTTTCCTATCTCTTACCCAGAATTTCATATTACGTCCAGGATTTGCAACCCATTCCATTGTGTGGATGAGTTTACGATAGTTTACCCATTCGGTAACACCTTTACCTGGAGTTGCCATTTCAACATAAGGTTCTAAATCTTCAATTTGTTTTATTGTGTGGGTTAAATCATCTAAATCTGATGGCACCCATAGATTTGTTCGGTAATTATATAATTTATTTTTTACCTTGGCCATTTTACCACCCTTATTCATTTCTTGCCACTTTTTATAAAGTGTTTGTTCTTCTACTGACATTTCCTTTAACATATCTAGATTGTCTATTAGATTTTGTTTTTGACCTTCAAAGTCAAAAACCTCTTCGTTTTCTATAATATCGAATATTGTTGTTTGTTCTCCCATGGTTCAATAATAACATATTTTAATCAAGATTTCAAGTTTTATTTACTTGTTAAATCTTACTATTTATGTTTAAATAAAAAACTAATGGCTTGTAAAAATTGTAAAGAAAAAACATCTAAATATTTAAAACAACTAAATAAAATGGGTGCCGACGTTTCCTTTGATGGGGAATCACGTAAACAAGAAATTTTAAGTAAGACATGGGATGACTCCATGGGTAAACTTAGAAAATGGGAACGTTGGGTTATCTTATTATTTGCTTGGGTACCTTTGGTTATTGGTTACTTCACTATCGTTAGATTCATAATCTCTCTATTCTAAAATTTAGAAGTTTTACTATCTTTTAAGTTACTTAAAGTTTCTTTGTCTTCCTCAGATAATGATTTAGGCATTCTAATTATAGGTTTAATAATTAAATCTCCCTTCCCACTTTGGGCATTCATACCTTTTCCTCTTAAATTAAAGTTTTGTGTTACATCACTTAGTGGTGGTATTTTTGCGTTTACTTTACCATCAAAATGAGGAACCTCTATCTGTGTACCCAATATCATATCTAAGACGGACACTTCTACTTCATAGTGTAGGTCTCTATCTAAAACTTTAAAATCCTTATGTGGTGCTATTACTACTTGTATATTCAAATCACCTGTAATACCATTACTAATTTCATCACCTAAATTTCTAAATGTATATATTTGACCTGTCATTAAATCTATAGGTAATCTAAAATCTATAGTGTTTGGTTTTTTAGTTTGTGCCGCCCCACCACAAACATTACACGCTTCAATAAGTATCCTTCCAGACCCACTACATTGTGGACATTGTTCTCTTTGTATTTGTCTAAAAAATGCATTTCCTACAGCTTTTTCTACAAATCCCTGTCCTCTACAAACATTACATGGATGTGCATTCCCACCACTACCCATACAACCATCGCAATTGACGTGTCTATTATATCTTAATTTTTTAGTTTCTCCAAAATAAACTTCATCTAAAGTGACAGTTAAGGGTATACTTAAATTTCTTCCTTTTCTTTGTGAGGCACGGTTATGTGGATTTCTACCACCAAAGAATTGGTTGAATACGTCATCCATGCTAGGTCCTCTACCTTGTCTTCCATGAAATGGGTTATTTAATTTGTTATCATAGTCTGCTCTTTTACCCCCATCACCTAATGTATCATATGCTTCAGATAATTCTTTAAATGTATTTTCATCACCACCTTTATCTGGGTGATGAGTTTTAGATAATTTTCTAAATGCCTTTTTTATCTCATCTTGAGTGGCATTTCTATTGATATTTAGAGTTTTGTAGTAATCTTTATTCATATGGTTTACGATAGAAATAAGTATAAAATTGTTTTATTTAAAAATGGTGAAAGAAATAAAGTTTTATTTTCTTCCAACAATAAAAAAAGTATTTTAAAGAAATATACTAAATTTATTGAAGAAAAAAAGCCTAAATTCGTTATGGAATATATTTCACGTAAAAAAATTATGTTTGAGCTGGCTGTAGTCACTAAAGAATCGATAGATGATAGTTTATATGTAAAGGATTCTATGGGTAGGACAAAAGAGATTACACTTGGTGAGTCTGAGTACAGATTTATAAAAATGCTTCCTTACTGGAGAGAGGAAAAAGTCTATGACCACACATCAAACTCTAAAATTAGTTTTAGTATTTTGATGGAGACTTATCTACAAGACAAAGAATTTAAACAGGTGTTCACCTTAAATAATAAGGTAATAATTCAGAAGGATGAAAATTTTAACGTTTTTAGTTTAAAGACTATTTCTGATGCCTTAAGATTATTAACAGTGATAGAGTTGGAGTTTCTAAATGGGGGTCGTTATGATTGTTTGTTTGTCACTGATACCAGTACGGTTCAAAGAAAACAACTATATAATTTACTAGAAAATGCTGGATATAAAAGAGATTTTTTAAGAAAGCAGTATACGTATTAATCTTTAGTAAATATAAATTCTACCTCATTAATATCTATCGATAGTTTATTTTGACTTCTATCTACTCGTATCCGAACAAATTCTTCTATTTCTTTTAAAATCTCTTCGAACTTATTATTAGGGATACTAATTATGATTTGGGTGGTAGAAACGTATGGGTTGGATTTGAGGGATTGTGCTATTTCTGCACAGTCTTCTAAAATTTTAGACTGTTTTTGATTCTCTTCCATATCCCTTTATTTTCTTTATTTTCTACTTTTTTTTCGGTTTGCTGGTACTTATTCACCACTTCCTGGATACTAGTTTTTTTTATCTCCTCTATTACCTTTTTCTTATGTTGTCGGATTTCCTTCTGGTCCTTCAAGACTTCCTGACGGAACCATTCCTCTATTTTGTTCTTCTCCATTTAAATTCATTTTATTAAAATCAAAGTTTAATTTTCGTAAAGAATCTACTGGATTCTCAGCAAATACTTTTTTTAATTCTAACATTTTTAGTTCTAAAAGATTATTCTTTTCTTGCACATCAGTATTCCATTTAATGACCGCTTTTATTTCTTCTACTAAAATATCACAATCTTCCGGTGTAAACACACTAAAAAATGAAACTAATTTATGTGTCTCATTACTATTTCCGGGTTTAATTTGTATTTTACTACCCCTAGTACTCACAATCTTCTTGTCTTCCCAATCAAGAGGTATTTTTAAATCTACCACCACGAAACTCTCATGCATTCTAACACTATGAAAAGTATCCCCAAAACTTCCTATGTAGTCGTATAATGTCATTAATGTATAATATATGTTAAACCATAAGCAATAGATAGTCCCAATAATAGAGCTTCTAGATATGGTAGTTTATAAGCGGTTGGTTCTGCATCATATAATTTTCTAACTAGCATTGTCATATTCCTTAATATTACTAATAAGGAAAATATAAAAAAGAATGTAAACCCCCAGTGTGCCATTTATTTTTTGCTTTCTTCTAAAATTTCTTTTCTTAGAATTTGTAAAACTCCTTTTAATTCTTGTGCTGATTTTCTTGCTCTAATTCCTGCACTTTTATTTTTTTTATCAAAAAATTTCTCCGCATCTACTTTAATAGATGTTACTAATGTTTCTAATTGTGTTAATGTTTCCATATTACTTTTCTGTATTTTCTTTTTCACTTTGTTGGTATGCTTCCCATGTCGCAAAACTTTGGTTTACCATACTCAGTTTATTTACAAGTTCTAAAGACTTTTCTAATTTATCTTCAGTACTTATGTCTTGTACGTTTAAAACTCTTTCTAATTCGGTTTCTAACTTTTGTTTCTGTACGATTAATTCGTTATTTATTATATTAATAATTCTCATAGGTTAATTTTAGTCATTTATTATTTAACTGTCAAGCTTTCATTCAATAATACATATATTTCATATAACATATCTAATTCTGACTTAGTTTTTGATGTGTGCAATATAAAAAGTATAGTCAAAAAATGTCTTAGTTTCTCTAAATGTTCATCATTTTTTTTATTATAAAAAGATTCATAAAAGAAATGAAAAAAATAATCGTAATGAGTACCTTCAGTGTTAAAAAATATATTTTCTTTGTGGAAATTATTTATCGTTTTGTCCCAACACCAGTTAAAGTGTCCTGTGATTTCTTCCTCACTTTTTATCACGTCTTCCCCCAAGTAAGTATCTTCTATAAGATTATAAAGAGAATTTAAATAATCACTGAACAGGCTGACTTTGGATACATTGATATTATGTGCTTTCACCCATAAATTCATATCTTCACGACTTACTGGTTGAGCCACGTATTTAAAAAATTGTTCCGGTAATAACCTTCTTCTTTCCATATCTTCCATGCTTTTAAAGATAGGTACTGAGATTGTTAGAGGAAATAGTGTTATTGTGTTTTTTTGTTGTAAGACCACAATTTTTTCATTGTATCCATATCTTTGTTTACACCTTCTTTTACTTGTTTAACTTTTTGTACATCTGGTGTATAACCTCTTAAGTTAGTCATAGAAGCTTTTTCGTCAGCAATCTTTTCTTTTCTTCTTTTCATAGACTTTAACATTTTCTCCCCTAATTCACTAGGTACAACATTACCTAAAGCTTCACCATCTTTATCTGTTTGTGCGTTTCCAGTGTCACTTGCTCCCTCTAAGTATTTAGTTAACCTATCCATATCTACATTATGTATATCAAAATCTATTAGTCCTGGATATGCGAAATCATCAATAAACTCTTGGTCGTCTTCAGTATTTCTATAATACTGGTATTGTCCATCCGCATTCGTTTTTGACATTTCCTGGTGTGGAAATTCTGGACTTTCATTACCTTCAAAAGTCTCGTACTCCTTAAATTTCTTTTTGGCATCTTTAATTGCTGTATTATTAATACTTCCCGATTTTTTATAACTTTTTTCATAAGCATCGGTTCCAGGGTGTTTCTTTGTTATTTTAGCTTCTTTTAATTTATTTTTTAATTTCTTATTTACTAATTTTTTAATTGTGTCAGTAGTGGTTTCATTTACTTCTTTTTTCTCGTCCTCCCCTTGTTCAGTTGGTTTGATTACATCTTTTACCATCTTATCTATTGTATTCTCTAATATCATTTTTTCTGCCATCTCATCAGCAACCGCTTTTAAAGATTCTTCTATAACAGACTCCATAGTTTCATTACCAACTTCATTAGTTCTTCCTTTTCTAAAGTTTTTTCTATCCTCCTCAATCTCTAAAGCTTTCATTTCTACTCCTTGACCATCTCTGGCTAATGCATGATTTTCACCAATTCTTTTAACTGCTTTACTAATAATTTTTTCTAAATCCGGTTGTGTTGCTAATATTGACATAATTTCTTTTTATTATAAATATCTATTTATTCGTATTTTCCACCAACATTGGAGCCCATTGTGTACATTTGTCCAATTGGAGTGTTCATTTTACCTGTTCCCACCAAACTTGTGATTGGAGATTTGTATATACTTCTTCTTATAATCTCCTCTATTTCTTTCTTAACTAGTTCTTTTATATAAGTTTTATCTTTACCTGTCTTCTTGGAAACTTCATTTATTGCTGCTTTAATAACTTTATTCTCACTTAGTTCTAAAGCATTAATATCACCTTGGTTACAATATGGGAATTTACTACATTTTTTCTTAACTTTAACAAATTGTCCTCCAGGCCACTGAGTTTTTGCTTTACCCCTCCAGTTCTTCTCGTCTTTTGCCCACATTTTTGGTGTTACATAGGAACCTGAACTTGCAGCAGTTGTTGCCTCATCAAATTCTTCTTTTTTCTTCTTTTTCTTCTTTCCAGCAAATCTTGGGTCAAACCCCATCGGTGCCATGAATGCCCCAGCACTTGCTGCGGTAGTTGCTTCATCCATTTCCTCTTCTTTGGTTTTACTCCATTCCTCATGGGTCATTTGTGGGTGAATTTTTTCACAATCATGGTCTTCATCTAAAATAGCTTTATAACTCATAGGGTCTTTACTTATTGCTTTTTTTAGTGCTTTTTCGAAGTTATTTTTTATTCCCATTATTTTACTCTTTTAATTTCTGATTGCCACATACTACGTCTGAACCAGAATGTTTTATATAATTCTAACATTACCTTACTAACTATATCTACGATTTCTGCCCTAGTGTTTCTTCCTTTTTTAATTTCATCCGCAACCACTTTTTGTACCTCATTCTTGAATTGTGGTTTGTTCATGAAATCTTTTATCTCTTTACGAGCTATTCTTTCGATTTCTCTTTTATCTGTGTTAGTTAATGCCATATACTATAAATACTACTTAACGTTAGATACGACCCAAGAAGCCGTAACAATTGTTGCTGCACCTAAAAAGAAGTGAACTACAGGTTTATTGTACCACTTAGGTCTCAATTCTTTTGTCAAATCTATATACAAATCTATTCTTTGGTTTAATAGGTCTGTCTTTTCATTCATAAAAGCTATATGTAGACTATCTTGAGTGTGTAGTGTTCTATAATTTGTTAGTTGGGTCCTAAGTAAATTAATCTCTAATTTTTGTAAACTATCGGTTTGTTCGTATACTTGAAATAGTGAGTCCATTTCAACTACTTCTTTTTCAGTAAAAGTGTGTGTCTGAGTAAAGGCCCATACTGGGGTAAGCAATAATAGTATTAATACTAATTTTTTCATATTAATTACTTTTTTTAAGTCTATTTTTTAGAGAGTTAGTTGCCTGTTTTCCTGTTTTCTTTTTTACTTTAGGTTTTTTTGTTTTAAGTTCTTTTAATTCCTTATCTGTATCAGCAATTTTTTTCTTCGTAACTTTCTTTTTCTTTTTTACGTTTTCTATTTTTTTATCAACTTCTTTTGTTTTCTTCTCGTTAGATTTAATATTCTTTTTAATCTTTTTAACTTTTTTACTGCTATTTGCATTCATCATCCATACAAGACCAATAAAGAATCCTATAATTCCAACTACCCATTTCCATGATTTTTTTAAAAATTCCATATTACTCGTTTTCTTCTTCCATTTTTTTAGTAGACTTCCTATCAGCTAATACTTTTGCCCATTTTGCGGAGAATATCTGATAATAATCTTTTAATTTATTAAACATTTCTAATGCTTCTGCGTCTATCTTAATCATGCTCCCGGTTACATATACTCCATTTTCTTCTCCAACACTATAAAAGAATTCAGTGTCAAATTTAACTAACACACCCGACCACTCTACATTATTGTCATATATATTTAATGCGTTATAGTCTACTAAATCAGAAACCTGTTCTATAAAATCGTCCATTGTCTCTTGGTATACGTTTTTCTCTTCATCGGTTAAAGTTATATCTGGGGTAGTATATCCGTGGACAATAATTCTACCACTAGACACATCATACTCTTTAGTTTTTTCTTCTTCTCTATCTAAAGTAATATCTTCAATAGCAGTTACTTGTTCAGTAAGTCTTCTTGATTTATTTAATAAAGATTTCATTTCATCGTACCTACTATTGCTGTACTCTGTATAATCTTTAACTCTATTTATTTTTTTCATAATATTTCAAAATTAAACGATGGGTTTATGTCGGTCCAATATTCATTATAATTACTTCTAGATACTACACCTTTAAAATTTTCTATACCATCTACTAAAACATTATGGCCAATAAACTCATTAGGTATATCTTTATTTTTACATATCTTATCTATTAGTTTTTTAGTTGTCTCTATTTGTTTGTCTGTATATTTGTCCCAAAATAATTTATTTCTCCACTTTTTAGAGAATGCTTTACTATTATAAATATCCCCTAACCAATCAACATACTTACCATCAGTACTTCTTCTACTTAACCATCCTCTATTTTCTAAACATACCACGACAACACCTTCTTTTCTATACCCCCGTAAATAATGTTTTGACACATCTTTAGTAGTTGGTGTGTGTATTTTACCTTTCTTATCTATGATGTAGTTGGGTGTCTTTTCGTATTTACCGTTATTTCTAAACTTTAGTCCAGTAAGATAGTTTTTAATGTCTCTATTAGTATTGCATAATAGTATTTGATTTACCTTATCTTCCCTTATATCTAAGTGTTCTCTTGTCGTCATCCTCTTCTTTTTTACTAATGTTAAGTGCTTGGGCTAATTTTTCAAGGTCTTTTTCTGTAGGATTTATAGGTTTTATATCCTCAATCACTTCATTCTTCCCCACTTCTTTACTTAACTCTATAAGTTCTTCTTCTTTTAAGTCTTCATTTGATTTGATGACTCTTGTCTCTTCTTGCCTATCTACTATTAGTGTCTGTGTGGTGTCTGTTAGTCTATCTAATGGAATATCTTTTTCATTATAGTGTAACCCATCATTACCATTTTGACCGATGATATTCATTCTATCTTCATCAATATCTAGATTTTCTTTTTTAGGGTAGTGTTTTTCCACAAACTTAGGGTATGTCAAATCGTCTATAGGTTCATTTTCTTGTGTATAGTTAAGATACTCTTCTAGGTCTCGGAAATATTCTTCGTTTACTTCTTCTTGGTCTACCATGTGTTCTTCGGTTAACCCTTTCTCTTTTTTATCTTGTCTACCAAAAGCTTCGGATACTTCTTCCATGGTATATGGTGTATCAAACTCTAAGCCATCTGGTACTGACATTACCACTTCTGGTTCTTTTTTCTGTATCTTCGTAAATGCCATATTTGCTGCCACTACTAATGCAATTGCTAATGGGTCGAACACAAAAATTATTAACAATAAAAACCAATTAACCACTTCATTCATTGGGTAACCAGTAGTCTCTGCTAGATACTTTAATGGACCTAATTCTCTCTCATCTTCATTAGATATTTCCTTATTCAATATCGCCATATCTGTTGTTGTAATTGAGTCTATTACCGCTTCTAACTTTAAGTTTATATTGTCTCTATCCGCAATTGTGGTTTTTAGTTCTGCTTGTAATGCTCTTCTCGCTGAACTGCTTGATGTGGTGATTACCTTTTCAGCTTCTGTATCGTAGTATTGTACTTGGGTTGGGTTAGATAAAGAGATTCTTAGGTCTGAAATAGATTTATTTAATTGGGTTTTTTCAATTGTTAAATCTTCTTTGGTTTCCTCAAACCTAACTTGTTTTTGATTTAGAATCATCAATGATTTATCTAATAATTCAGATTGAGTCGCTGTGGATTGGTAGGCTCCCGATAAGAATCCATATATACCACCAGAAGTTATAACCATTAGAATAAAACATGCCACCATAAGATAGGACCTTAACCATTTGTTTATGGTTCCCCAGTATTGATAGAGGAGTGAAGCAACTACTAATTTTGCAAATTCCAATGAACCCGCCATTATTATTACTTCATTAGCTGCACCCGCAAATAATTTACTTAACCCAAAGACGGAATAAAAGGCAGCTGAAGCGGACACCGCTAAAGCAGATAGTGTAATTAATAGGGGAAATAATCGTTTTTTCATGTTTATCTTTATAGATAAATATTAATCACCTAGGTATTCTAACAGTTGGTAGCTGTCATTTCTTAACTTTCTTAACACTTTCTCTTTTATTTGTCTTACTCTTTCTTTGGTCAGACTTAGTCCGTCACCTATTTCTTGTAAAGTCATCGGTGTTCCACATAAACCATAATAGTCTATAATAATGTTTCTTTCTCTATCATCTAATCCGGACATCAATTTATAAAGTTCGTCTTTTAGATTAACTTCATCAGCAAAAATATCTTCTGGGTTTTCTGCATCTGGATTTGCTAAAACATCTATTAAAGTATCACCGTCTTCGTTTATTGGTCTATCGTAATTAATAGTTACTGGTAACATAGCTAACTTACTATTCCATTTTTCTATCTCTTGACCAATCTTTTTCTTTTCTCTTTGTAGTTCTTGGATTATGTTTACCGGAAGTCGTATTGTTCTAGCATTTTCATTAAGACATTGTAATATGGATTGTCTTACCCACCAGACTGCATAAGAAATAAATCTAAATCCCTTATTCCAATCGAAATTTTTAATAGCTTTAAGTAAACCATAATTACCTTCAGCAATCAAATCTGACAATTCAACACCTTGTCCTTGGTAGTCTTTTGCGACACTAATAACAAATCTTAAGTTACCTTCTAATAATTCTAGATGTACTTCTTCCCTTCTTTCTAGGGGTGTCTTTTCGTCTAACATTATTTTTGCTAATTCTTTTTCTCTAGCTGGTGTTAGTACTTTTCTTTTTCTCACATCTTTTAAGTAATGTGATATTTCTGCCTGATTTATAAATGTATTTTTTGCCATTATATTAATTTTTATTAGTTACTAT
>Ga0209756_1002290_pt1 | contig 16672 bp, 30 predicted proteins | sample ETNvirenome_6_85_FD_184071 | JGI IMG/M metagenome (GOLD analysis project Ga0209756, IMG submission 184071) | Marine viral communities from the Pacific Ocean - ETNP_6_85 (SPAdes) (version 3) | ecosystem: Environmental > Aquatic > Marine > Oceanic | place: Pacific Ocean | collected 2013-06-19
GTGTCAGAAGCTGGAAGAATCAAATGGTGTAACGATTTTTTTCAAAAGTCATTTGAGGTGGATAAAGGTGAGATTCACAATAAGGGTCTAAGTACTATTCTTGGTATAGATGTTTTAATTGGGAAGAAGCGAACATCAACAGTACAGATACACGACGCAAAGCACACTGTAAAAGTAACAGATTTAAAACGCGACGGTAAACTTATACACAAGAAGGTGACCCTTATGTCTCATGAATGAACCTAAAGAAAATGGATCCTGGGCCGAGTGGAGGCGGTTAGTACTCAGTGAGTTAAATAGGCTCGACGGAGATATTGATAAACTACAAAGCAATCAGAAAAAGATTGAAGTACAAATAGCTGCACAAACCACTAAACTAGCTATGATTGGTACTGTTTTTGGAGCTGTAGTAGGGGCTATTTGTGCTATCATAGCTAAGGCTATTGCAAGTTAAGACAATTTCTTTTTTTATAAAAAGAAAAATGATAAGCCACAAACATAAATTTATTTTTATACATATACCAAAATGCGCCGGTACTTCAGTTGTAAACTGTTTTCTCCATGGAGAAGACCATCTTGGATACGATCTAAGTAAAGGTTACCATAAGCGACTAGTATCCAACATGTTAGATTCTAGAAAATACCCACAACACTTAACTATCTCCGAGATATACGATACCCACCCAAACCTTATAGAGAACTACTTTTCTTTTTCTTTTGTGAGAAATCCTTGGGATAAACTGATTTCCGACTATTTTTATTTCGGTGGTCCTAAAAGGTTTAGTTTAAAAGACTTTTTATTAAATCCACCCGGAGACGATCCAGCACACCGTCTATCGCAAGTAAGTTTTATTATAGACAAACACAGAGAAATTACAGTAGATCACATCGGAAGATTTGAAAACCTCCAAGAAGATTTTAATACAATCTGCGATAAAATTGAAATTCCACAACAAAAACTTCCACACGAAAACAAAACAAAACACAAGCACTATACCGAATACTACGATAAAGAAACAAAACAAATTGTCGCAAAAAAATACGCAAAAGACATTGAATATTTCGGTTATAAATTTAACTAACGCTTTAAAGCAGTTGTAAATTAAGACAGTTTCCCTTTTTTATAGATACATTAGGATTAAATACTTACATATGGCCCTGTCTGCGGTGCGAACAACCAGAGGGTTCACGTTAATTGAACTACTGGTAGTAATAGCGATAATAGCAATTTTAGCTGCATTATTGTTACCTGCGCTCGGCTCGGCGAAACAAACTGGTTGGCAAGCAGCCTGCATAAACAACCAACGTCAACTTAATCTTGCTTACGCAGAGTTCGCAGGAGATCACGAAAACAGGTTTCCTTACGCGTCGGCTTGGGCTGGTGAGCCTACTGGAATGTGGGCGTGGGTTGCTGACAGTATGAGCGGTAACGGTGTTTGGGGACAAAGCGACAGACCTCTTTTTTTCTCCCCCTTGAAGCCTTATGCAGGGATGGGGATATATCATTGCCCCGGCGATAAATCAACGGTACGAATCCCCGGGCCTATCTCCAACACGCTTAAACCTAAAATAATACTCAGACCTCGTTCTTATAGTGTAAATCTTTTTGTTGGTGGGTGGTCAGGGTGGCCTTGGCAGTCAGATACCCAATACAAAATTCATCATGAATATGATGATGTACACAACGCTAGCCAGTTGTTTACCTTTATCGAAATGCCGCCTCAATCCATTAATGCTGGAAACTTTAGAGTAGCGCCAACGCTTGAAAATGGTGAGAGTTTTTTCTCCCAAGACTGGCCCGGGGTTTATCATAACAACGGTTCTGTTATTTCTTTCGTTGATGCACATGTAGAGTTTAGAAGGTGGCTTGAAGAGGATACTATAAATATATCATCCGATGCGATGAACCCGACAACTAATACCGATAAGATAGTAAGCCCCGACAACAGAGACTTGGCTTGGCTTAGACAAAGAGCAATTGTACCAGATCCTAATACTCATAGATGGTATGGGGTTATGGGAGGTATAGGTCGATACAATAGAGAATGGAACGGTCGAGAAGTAGACGGGACCTTTTATGATTCATGGGGCTGGTATTGGAATGATAGTTGGGGCAGCCACCCAACTTGGAACCCTTATAGTAATTAAAAAAATGGATAGAACTCTTCAACAGGCTGTACAAATGGAGGACATTTATGGAGTAAAAGCCATACTAGCAGATGGCTCCGTAAGAATTAATGGAAGAGATGAAAAGGGTTGGATGGCTCTTCATTATGCCGTTGCCCTAAACAACAAAGAAATGTGTGAATTACTATTCGAACATAAAGCTAATCCAAACGGTGCATGTTATGACGGTCAACTAAACGCATATGAAATCGCTAGTGATAATAAGAATGAGGAGCTATTAGAATATTTAAAATCTAAAGGATGTCAAAAGAACCTTAACAGGAACCTCAATAAAAAGGCATCCTCTGTACCAGTCGCCACTGTAAACACCCGCCGCGAAAAGGAAGACAAACCTATGGAATTTGTACAGGTGAAAAAGGCTCCGACAAGTCTCTGGGGAAAAATGACTGAATCAAAAGCTGATAAGCAAGAACGAGAATCTACGTTAAGAAGGATCAATGAAGAAAAGGCAGCTCAAATTAAAAAAGCTGTAGCAGAAGCTAAAAAAGATGAAGAAAGAATAAAGCGATCTAGGGTTATAAAATGGAAATGGGGAGAAGATCCATTTGCTTGTAAAGGAGACTCTATAACATATGATAGTCCTTGTGAGTCATACACATACTTTATGGACATTGTAGGATACTCTAAGAAGAGTACTGTAATGCAAAAGAAAGTAATGGACGATCTTATAGCAATTGTTAAAGGCACACAAGGCTATCAACAAGCACAACGGCAAGGTAAGTTAATAATCTTACCCACTGGTGACGGTATGGCGTTAGTGTTCTTCAATAGTGTTCACGCAGCATTTAAATGCGCAGTCGATGTAGGTAAGAAGTGTTACAAGAGTGCCGATATAGGATTAAGAAATGGTCTCTATACCGGACCTGTTGTACCTGTAAAAGATATCAATAATAACCCTAACGTTAGTGGTCATGGAATTAACATGGCGCAGCGCTGTATGGACGCTGGAGATAATGATCATATTTTAATCTCTAGTGGTGTATATATGAATGTAAGTGAAATGGATATTCCGGGTCTAAAATTTGAAGACTGGGGGCCAGTTATTGTAAAACATGGATCTACAGTCCACCTTTACACAGCTTATGGCTCCAATTTTGGACGCACGGAGTTTCCCGACTGGAGAGGAACAAAGAAGGCAGAATACAAATGAGCAGAACCATAAGAAAACACATAAATCATAAAACCGGCAAACCCGAAAAAACAAGAGACAACAAACCCCGTTGCCAATGTTGCTGTAACCCACGACATAGCGCGTATGGGAATGAAAAAGAAAAACTAACTATTCAAGAAAGAAAAAATAGCTAAACAATGAAAAAATTAATTATTATATCCGCTTTGGTCTGCGCTATTAACTTAACCGCAGAGGAAAACCAAGAGCTTAGGCTTCTTGGGAAAACTGTTATTCACGAAAACGGCAGTTGGGTTAACCCTGACGAACCCAAATTCAAACTGACAAAACCTAAGACTTGGTTTCAAAGAAACTATATGCGCCACTATATGCAAGGTTCAGAAGAAGTAACCTCTTCCCTTATCCATTTTGAATGGAAGAAGTTTAAGCATGCGGCCATTACGGGAGAGAGAGTGCCCATGAGAGACGTTGTATCAGTCCTAAGGTTAAAAGACACCTATAAGGCTGCAAAAACGCATCCAGAGGCCATTCTGGTCCCTGTAGGTATGGCTGCAGGAACCGCAGCAGAAGGCGCTGAGGGAACAATAATGTTTACTGTTGGTGTTATAAAGAATATCGGCGAAATAACCCTGAAGGTAGTCAAGTTCGCCAGTAAACCTGTTAAAAAACTAATCCCACTTAAAAAGGAGATGAAACTATGAACGAAAAAAACATTCACTGTATCAACCCAAATTGTTTCGATGACAATTGCCACGGGACATGCGAACTAAAAACCACGGAAGCGAACGAAGAGCACTGGGAAAATCTCGCTAGAGATTTTTCGCGCAGAAGATGGGAAAGCGATGGGGAGGATTCGTAAAATTTTTATTGCGAGTGACGATCTTCTTAAGGTAGCCGTTGTTTTTGTAATCGGAGTATTTTTGGGGTTTCTTTCGAGTACTTACTCGCTAACCGAGAAAAAAAAGCTTGACGACGACCGGATTATGCAAGATTTCCCTGTGGAGCTGGGACAAGTGGAAGGTTCAACAAACCTCGCGTTAAATATTCCTATTGTCAGAATTGGCTCGGGAATAAGGTGAAGATAACTATCATTTCGTGGAAAGACGAAAGATGGAGGAAGCTCCGCGACATTTGTGTCCTAATGATTTGTCGGATGAAGCTTTCATAGAAGTTCTTACAAGAGCTTTATGGAAAAAAGGAAAAACTGTTGATATTCAAGGCGACTCTTATATTATAATATAGGAGTTCAAAGAATGAATTACGTACTACCTAATTCTAACGATAAATATAAATACATTCTATTTAGAGTACCAAAAAATGCAAATAGCTGTCTAATAGGTCGAGAAAATGAAAACCATCAACATCTTGCAACTAATTATATAACAAATAATAGATTAGAAAAATTAGACGATGTTAAGGCTCTCTTGAAAGAACAATATGACTCTTATTTTAAATTTGCAATAGTAAGAAACCCATGGGATAGGGTAGTTTCTTGTTGGAAGGACAAAGCCTCTCCTGCACATTGCGATTCGTGGCCTGATAGTGTTTATTGTAAAGCACGAAACGATACCTTTTCAGAATTTATTGCCAGGATAATTAATAAAGAATTTATAGAATTTATAAATGACCCAGAATTTTCAATTGACGACCGACATGTACTGTCACAGACTGTATTAATTCCAGACGATACTGATTTTATATGTAGATTTGAAAATCTTCAAGAGGACTTTAATACCGTCTGCAATAAAATAGGTATACCGCAACAACAGCTTCCACATATAAACAAAACAGAGCACACATACTACACTGAGTACTATACCGACGAAACGAAAGAACTTGTTGCGAATAAATATTCAAAAGACATCGAGCATTTCGGATATAAATTTGATAAAAGTAAAAACGATGGATAAAAAAATAAATATAGCTATCTGTCTTAGTACAGAGCCAAGATTTTGGGAAAATGCCGCAAATTCAATTTCTGATTTTATAAACCTAAATAAAGACAAATGTCAGATAGATGTATTTTACCATCTATGGGATGATGTTACTTGCCAGTATCCAGCTAAACCAAGAGATGTTAAACTGACGGACGATCCTATAATAAGAAATGTAGACCCTGCTACATTACAACACCATTTTAAACCAACAGTAGGTATATGTGAAAGTAAAGATAATTTAAATCCACATATTGATGAGGCATGGGAATATGTTCAATCATTAAGACATAAACATACTATAACAGATGCTTCAATATTAAAGTATCTTTTGCAATGTACGCCAGAAGAATTAAGAGCATCTAATATGAGTATTAAAGATGCTTTTTATGCCGCAATAAAAAAAACTAGTAGAATGAAATTTTCTCAGATTATATCTATGTGTAAATCTTTAATTCTTATGAGTGACTACGCTAAAGAAAATAATATATATTATGATGTTATTATTAGAAGTCGAACTGATATACATATAAACTCGACTAAGTTTGGAAAAATACAGACTCTAGTGAAAAGAGATCGATTATCACGATATATATATTTTACAGAATTGGCAGTTAGAACTCCAGATGATGGGTCTCCTAATTCCTGCACACCTTACGCAGTGTTTGATTTCTTTGTATCTTCTTCTAACATAATAAACAAAGATCTGTTTAAAGATTATACAAAAAGGATTATTGAATTACTTTTCTTGGTGAAAAAGAATTGTCAATTTGAACAAAGAAGTATTCATAATTGTGTTCCTTTATTTCTTAAACAACACAGAAGAGAAATTGTATTAAACGGCAAAATCAGTCCCTTTAGTTGGTCGTTTAAAAAGTCTAAAGCAGCTCCAGCACCATCTATAAACCATGAAAAGGTTTTAAATATCTGGTGAGGATACTCTTAATGTGTCTACAGCGCAACTGATCAACTAAAGTCTGGATCGGTTGCACTTTGCCCACCATCAGCAGATGTATCTGGATCAGTATGTGTTGTACCTGCAGGTGCTGAACTACCGACACCAACAGGAGGAGCTGTACTGCCAACACCAACTGCAAATGCATTATCTGCTTCAGATGTATCAGATGTACCGACGCCAACAGGAGCCGTACTACCAACACCAACAGGAGCCGTACTACCAACACCAACCGTACCATCAGCTGTAATTATTTTATCTGTCATAGAATTATTTATGTCTACGTTATCTGCTATCAACTCTAAGTCGTCTTCTAGTAACTCTAAACGACACTCAACAGCATCTAATCTTTCCCGAATTTGACCAATCTCCAGGTAGGGCGCCAGTCCTTCACGAGAACGTCGAAGTAACGCGCGGTTTTCTCGGAGACGAGTTCTAAGCTTTGCGTGCATGTAAATATTTATACATACAATGGAATTTCACAACTACTTAAAAGAACTCAGGGCACGAAAGTTTCCAGATACAAATAAAATAACCAAATTACTAAAATTTGATAGAAAAATTTGGAGAAAAGTAGAGACTGGAATAAACCCACCACCACAAAGACATGTGCTGAAAAAGTTTTGTGTGTTCGTTAACTGTAAGATGTATGAACAAAACCAATTGTTTGCTCTTGCAAAGAGGTGGGAACCTAGTCCGTTAACTAATACAATGAACCATATTATAACACCATCGGTTGAGCTTATGAAGCACTACAAACCAGAAGAATATAAGCTCTGGTACGAGGCAGCTATACAAGAAAATACCCCAGACTATCAACACAAGTACTGGGGTATTTAATTAGATCAATGACCAGGCCCACCAGTTAACGGTGCACTGCTGGATTTACCACACGGCACAATTGCTGCAGCAAGTATGTCTAACACCTTCATTAAACCTTCAGGTGCTCCGTCATCTCTTGCTTCAACGTGAACATTATATTTAGCGGAATTATCTGTGGTCCTTATATTTTCAGACTTCTTATTAGTAGTAACTGACGCCTTCATTGAACACGTAACAGGTGACCACCATGCTGCGTATTTCGCTTGAGTACTAATATTACCTGTAGTATCAGATGAAGTAGTACTTTTACTGGCTGATTTCACTTCCATAGAGAAATCTATTGTCGCTCTCTTAACTGCTAAATTAGGAATATTTACAATAGACAATAAAGGAACATGAAGATCATTTTTTTCTAATGTTGTATTCGTTACCGAGACTTTTTGTCCGCCTTGTCCGGAGGACAAATATGTATTAGTAACTGGTGTATGAAATGCGAAATCAACCGATCGCGCCGACATACTACCATTACCGGTATCGTCTAACCCAACGTCTTTAATAAACTGCTGAGTAATATTGGATAATTGTCCTTGCGCCTTAGCGGCCGCGATAAGTGGTTGACCTATAAGGTCGGACATTGGAAGCCCTTTAAATTGATCTGCAATTCCTGCCATAACGAGAGTATTTAATTAGCCGAACGACAAAATCTCTTAAGAAGGCAAAATTTTTATTAATTCTTGTCGAATTCTAGCAATTCCTTCAGGTGGCTGGGCGGCATCTAGCTTAAGTTTAATTGTAGCCATCCTCTTCCCATTGACTGAACTTACTTTTGCACTAATCTCATCATCCTCTATGTCTTCAAAATGGCCGAGTTCAACTTCAAACTCAATTTCAAGTTCTTTAATATTAAGATGTGTACTATGAGCGAGTGTTAGTAGTGGTACGTCTACATCTACAACATGAGATCCATCTTCATCGTTCGACGGGAGCTTTAAGGTAAAAAAATGTGGCTTACCATCCTCATCGAAATAATTTTTAAGGAAATTTTGATAATTAAGCTGTTCGACTTTAGTCTGTGCTAAGACTGTTGACCTGTATAAAGATTTAACTAATTGATTAAATGTTTTATTAGTCTTATCCTTGGATGATTTGTTACTAGGCTTGAGGGAGCCAAATCCCTCCTTACTACCGTCATCGTGAAAAACATGCTTACTCACACAAGTATTATAATATCATTTTAATGAGATGCAACTGGCGGTGTGAAGTCATCACCTTTTGTCCTCGGCTTGTTTTTTGAGTAGCCTGCATCATGCGCAAGTTTAGATATATACTGTCTAGACGCAGGTCGTGGCTCTCCTGTCACAGGATGATCAGGGAACAGGTTCTTGTCTCTTGCAATATCAGCATATGTTTCTTTTGATCCAAGGTGGTGGATACGAAATATTCTCAACATTATGTCTCGATACCTTTGTTCATTCTCTCGAACCCCAGGAAGACGCCCTCTTGGGTGTTTAATACCTATGGAGTCTGCTATTTGTTTGACAACATGTGTTGTTAAATCCTCAACCCTAGCTATGTTGACAAATGTCGCGGGCTGACGATTCCCAGCCGGGACTTCTATATAGCCCTGCTGAAGGGCCAGTTTTACAGCTTCTATTTTGTCATCAGAGAGTTCAGTCATACCAAACGGGCGAGCCATCTCATTAAAATAAGCTTCCCAAATTAACTGACCATCATGATCCATATAATTATTTATCTCTAACGGTATTCTTATCTCCTTGCTGTCTTCTATGGAATACATATCAGCTTCAGCATAGGCTTCCCAGATTAACTGACTTTCACGATCCATATAATTATTTATAAAAAAAGAGCGGCCGTAGCCGCTCTTGCACTTACCTTCACAGAGATGTTATTATCTTATTATAATATCATCAGCACCAGGTCGCCTTATTATAACTATACCAACTTTACTTCGAGGTATTTTTAACTCCCAATTTACCTCTGGAGTCGACATAGTAGCTCTATCAGCTATCCTACTTGGAATATAATAAGGTTTATGATACTGTATAATAAGATCATCACCCTTTCATTCACCAGGTTTGCCACCCTTACCTCGGCGCTTACGATCACCCCTACGTTCATTATCAAGGATCTTAGTACGAGGATTCTTAAACTCGACACCTAATTCCTTTAAACGAGCTGTAATCTCAGTCCGATGCTTCTTAGCAGCTTCTGCTTGTTCACCTCTAATAGCTTTAAGAGACTCTCTAAGCTTAGCTTTCGCCTCATCATCTTCAGCGGCTCTGTACTTAGTAAAAAGATCTTTGCTCTTGGCTCTAATCTGTTTAGTAGCAGCTTCGAAGTCCTTACGCAACTTAGCTAACTTCTCATCATCTTTGAAAAGTTTACCAAAAGAGCCACGCGCACCGCGCTTACCTCTAACCTTTTGGCCTTTCTTAGCATCCGTTTTACGTTTCTCTGACCACTTCTTCTTAGCAGCTTCAACCCGTTCTTTAGAAGGTTTTCCTTTACCTAGGTCCTTTTTAGGACCACGCTTATGGTCAGTTGGAACTTGACCACAAACAGTACCCACAGCAAACGCTAGAGTTAACCCTAACGTGCTTAATAGTTTAGTTATGTTTTTCATTTTTTTGTTACCTTTCTATTACAGCGAAAAGCAGACAATCTCTTCGCTGCTAGATATAAAATTATTTAAGCTCTAACTCTAACGCGTCAGAATATCCTCTTATATAATCATCTGAATCTAAATCAGCAGCATAATAAACAACCACTCCTCCAACAATTACCCCTACAATAAACCCAAACAATATCATTAGTAGTTTATTGAAAACTAAAGAGTTAACTTTAATTGCTAACTGGGCTTTTGTCACTGCTCTCTTCTCTTTCTCCATTCGTCATACTGCCGACGTCTTTCATTCTGATCTATGTTTGATTTTATTTGATATTGACCAGTTTGCAAGCTCTCTACTCTCTTGAGCAAATAGTCTCTCTTATCACCATCTTCCATTTTACTTAAATATTCTAAGCTCCTCTCAATAATCTTAGGATCAACCTGCGATCTGCGAGATGGTACTGTAACTACATTTGGCTTCGGAGTAGATGCTGTTGGTTTCTTAGATTCTCTATCTCTACTAGATCTACTTCTACTACTCTCTTTGCTGTCTTTCTTTACTACTGTGGCCTTACCTTTTGTACCAGTAAAAATACTTGGAAGACTATTATGAAGAAATGATAATGTCTCTTCGTCACCGTCATTAATTACTTTAACTGTGTCTCTAGATATACTTAAAACCCTCACGACACCTGATTGTTCACCAGCTTTTAAACTTAGATATTTATTAGGTAAATCTTTAGAATACATATGTGCCTTAGTCTCTCCTCGCCAACGTGTTACTCCTGTTAAGAAAAGCTTTATCTTAGGTATCTTTATCTTGTTAAGAATTTCACTAGCAGGAGGTAACCCTTCCGTTAGTTCGAATGCGTTTCTTTTGCTTATAGGCGAATATGGATTTTCCGCTGCAACAACTGTGACTGAAAATAATAATATAAATAAACTCTTCATAGTCTATAATTATTTATAAATAGTTACATGACCGAACTAGGTTATAATACCCTCGACACTGCCTATACAGGCGCTAAAAATCTCGGAATGCATTGCACTAATCCTGACTGTTATGATGATGATTGTCATGGAGAATGTTTAGAAGAGGAACGTTGCTCCAACGACTGCGGCTGTCATGATCAACAATCATAATTAGAGAGGGTATACCCTCTCAGGTAATTGTGAACTTTGGGAAGTACCTCCATGGTCTTCTCTTATAATATCAGATTCAGATATCTCAACCCAATATATTTCATAGCATACAGAATCTTCCAATGCTTCAAATACATGATACTCACCAGGAGGAACTGTAGTAGCTTCACCGGTAGAAAGTATAGTTATATCCACTAAATTATAATCATTTTTCCATGCAGTTATTTTCAGCTTACCTTTTTCAACGTAAAAGCAATTATACTTATATTGGTGTTTATGCTTACTGCAATATCCGCCTTTATCAGTCTCAATACGGTGAATTTCGACGTTATTCTTATTAAAGAGAGGCTGTGTAGTGCCCCATACTTTGCCTTGTTTATGTAAGTTCATTGATCGTAACAAGATCAGCAATAACATTATTGCGACGTAAAAAATCTATACCCGTTTCTATTCGATAAGTATCACTATAAACTACTCTCTTAACTCCTGCTTGTATAATTAATTTAGCACAATCAAAGCAAGGACTCACAGTTAAATAAATTGTCGAACCTTTACTGCTATTTGTACTTTTAGCTAACTTCATTAACGCATTTGATTCAGCATGCAATACTTCTGGCTTAGTCTCGTATCCAAATCTAGTTTCATACTCACAAGTATTATCATACCCTGCAGGAGTACCGTTATAACCATCAGAAATAATTTGACCGTCTTTAACTATAAGACAACCTACCTTTTTACGCTTTGCTTTAGACAACTGACCCCACTCATCGGTCATCTTTAAATACGTTTTGTCTAAGTCTGCTTGTTTGGGCATATATTAATAAGACGACTCACTCTCAGTCAACAACTGATGCCCGGTTGCGTTTACAGTAGGACTAGATAGACTAAGTATCTTATCTATATCTTCTCGTACCTTAGTCCCGCCCCATCTAGTTTGTACCATAGTACCGTCAGGTAATGGATCAATACTGACTACAACGTCGAGGTTAAATAGCATTTCTGATCCTTCAAGGGTATGTAATTTTATAAAATGTGCCATGTAATTATTATAATATATTCATCTTAGTTATCAACATATAGATCAAGACAACCCGGTTCCTTTTCTAGTCTTCCAGATGTTTTATATGCTGTTTTTCGAAGACTGTATGGTATCGAGTGTCGCTTACGAGCCATTACTGTTAATTTCTGACAAAAATTTTCTACGCCTGTCCAAAATTTGTATGACCATCTCCGTCGATAATCCTCAAAAACGTCTTGCTCAATATCCCACATACAATCTATAGCTTTCTGTGTTTCTTTATTCGTCAAAATCTTATCGACTAATTCTTTCGAATCTAATTTACCGTTAACAAATTCAAACCTAAATTCAAACCAACACTCATCACCATCCTTTGTAGTAAACGATGTATAAAAGGTTATATCTTTTGTTACAGTAACTTTCTTCCATTTATCTTTTTTAACTTGTTTACTTAGCTGACTTCTAGAAAGTTTATACACATCTAGACTACCACCGTGCATTGGTTCGAAATCTTTTGTCTGAAACTTATGATAAGTGTCAAACAACTTTTCATCCTTCTTATTTAAAACTCCCTTTAAATAAGACTTCGGTATAATAATTTCATCAAACATTCCCATATCAATATCTCCAATCTTTATACTTGTATTTATCTTTATTTTCTTCCCATTCAACATCAGCCTCTAACTTCTTTCGCATTTTAGTATAGCTCATACACATGCCGGTTATAAGAATAATAGTTGGTATTAAAAATAATATTTCTAACATATGAATTATGTCTTAACCTTATATTCACCAGCTGGATCATCATCTCCAGGAGCAGTTGCAATCATTGTACCAAACAATATTTCATGTATTCTTGTTATAGTGACTGGTGAACAATTTTTATAATAGACGCCTCTACGGCGTCGATGAGGTCGAATAGAGACTCTCTCAATAATTTCCGTCCTTAATTGCTCTAATGTTCTATAATATGGGTTTTGCTTCTTCATTTTACTTGTCTTTATATAAGACTCTATTACTAGATATAATTTTTATTAAAGTCACTTTAAGTTTATCACGATTTGGTTGAATGAACTTCTCTGCGATTGTATCTATTGTTTTGATAATGTCTTCATTTTCTGGCCATGTGGGAATATTCTCCGGTGTCATATATAATGTAATAAACAGAGAACCTTTCTTCTGATCGACTACTGCTCGTCTCGCAAGCTTTTTCTCTTTGAATGTCTTAATTATAGTATCCGTACAATCATCACACTCACTTAACCCTTTAATCCTTACCTCCAGACCATATTTAGGTTTAGCCGCTGCAACTTCGTCACGTGTTAAACCAGCATGCAAAATTACACGCGCTCTAGAATCATCTGCAAAAACAGAACCTGCAATCAATAATGTTAATATTATGTTCTTCATCTTACCAAATTAAAAAAAGTGGTGGCAGGACTATTTGGTTGCCTGCAACTTTTCGGGTCCTCGATCAAATTTTATTCTGATCACCCTACTTCGAACTACCTTCCAGTTCCTCAACCACTCGGCCGTCAGTTCCTTGGGCATACATTAACACTCGAGGCGAATGTTTATTCTGTCACACCAGAGACGATCCGTCAACCGTCTCAAAATTAAAAAATGGAGTCTTGTTCTTTTTAGTCAGCTTCTCAATGATCGGCTGAACCGCGCCACGACTTTCTCCATTGCCGCCCAGCCTCGTATGTGTCGGGAAGGACTAACTTTAACATTATTCCTCTCAGGAGGCGCGGGTCTAAAATATGTCAAATAACTCAAAATATTATAGTTACTCTAGACAGGAGTGCAACTAATTTCTTCCCAGTCGGCGGTCTGCTCCAACTGCCAGCTATCGTAGCTTTGTAAGCCAGAGTCACCACATGCATAACATGGAAGGTATCCACCTTCGGCTTCAATGATAGAACCACCTCTTCCGCCGCATCGGATACATATAATACCTTTTTTAGATTCCTCAATTGCACGATCTGTCTCAGCCACTGCAGTATTATAGTCTTCTGCTTGCCATAAAATTAATTTAGCTTGATCAATATCATTTTCAGTGACCGGACCGACGATATCCATACCTAACTGTCTAAGTCTTTTGCGATCTGGAAAACATCCTTCCGCAATATGAAAATCAATATACTTATTGAGTAGAGACTCTTTAGCTGAGTAAGGACTCACATCAGCAAAATGAGACTTGTTTAAGCTATCAGGGGCGTAAATAAAATACATATCCTTCTTACAATCCTCTCGGACTTCTTGATCGTACTCAATCTGGTAATCCCTATATTTTCTATCACTCATAAATTTATATTATAACTATTTACCCTAAACGAGCAAGCTTTTAATTCTCCAGATAATTTTTCTGATGTTTTTTATCCACAATACAATTACCCATAACCAAAAATTCAATATTTGTTCCCATAAAACATTTAAAAGCGTCTAATGGTGTACACACAATTGGCTCTCCACGGATATTGAATGAAGTATTCACTAATACCGGATGGCCTGTTATTCTTTTAAATTCAGTAATTAGAGCATAATACAATGGATTAGTATCTTGATGCACAGTTTGCACTCGAGCAGAATAATCGACATGTGTCACCGCTGGGAGTTCTGATCTCTTTACGTTAAGTTTTTTAATTCCAAACAATGATTTTTCAGATTCACTTATTTTACACCGAATGTTCTTTTGTACATCAGCTACAATCGACATATAAGGACTATCGTAATCAATTTCAAACCAAGTATTTACATCTTCTCGTAACACTGAAGGAGCAAAAGGTCGAAAGCTTTCTCGAAATTTAACTTTTAAATTTAATATTCTTTGCATATCTACAGATCGTGGATCGCCTAAAATTGATCTATTTCCTAAAGCTCTAGGACCAAATTCCATTCTACCTTGAAACCAGCCTACAGCTTTATTATCAATCAATTGTTTTACAGTCTTTTTAATAAGCTCAGAGTCTGAAACTGTTTCAAAAACAGCTCCAACTTCAGATAATTGTTGTTCAATTTCATCATTGCTGAATTTTGGTCCAAGATAACACCCCTTCATTAGATCACTACAATATATTTTTTTTGGTTTGTTTAGTTTACTGTACCAAATTGCTAGTGCAGCTCCAAGGGCACCTCCTGCATCACCCGCTGCTGGCTGGATCCAAATATCTTTAAAAGCTTTATCCCTAAGAATTTTTCCATTAGCAACACAATTAAGAGCAACGCCTCCTGCTAGACATAAATTTGGAATTTTATATTCAGTCGCAAGATCACGCGTCATTTGTAATAAAATTTCCTCAACTACAGCCTGAATAGATGCTGCAATATCCATATGGAATTGAGTTAATGGTTCTGAATCTGGCTTCCTCACTGGATGACCAAAAAGATCCGAAAACTTCTTATTAGTCATAGTACGACCAGTCATATAGTTAAAATAAGACTGATCTAAACGGAAAGAACCATCCTCTTTAACATCAATTAACTTCTCTAAAATTAAATCCTTGTACTTTGGTTCACCGTATGGTGCTAATCCCATCACCTTATATTCACCACTATTAACCCGGAATCCGGTATAATGGGTAAATGCGGAATATAGTAACCCTAATGAGTGAGGAAAATGAATCTCTTTAACAATATCAAGCTTATTTCCTTTACCGATTGCAACAGTTGTTGTAGCCCTCTCACCGACCCCATCAACAGTTAAAACTACAGCCTCTTGGAACGGTGATGGGTAAAACGCACTTGCAGCATGACTAAAATGATGCTCAGTGAATAGAATAGGATTTTTAAAAACTTCTCCAAAAGAATTTTTTAATTCCTTTAAAATTACCCTCTTTAAAAAAAGCTTTTGTCTAAGCCACGGTGGCATGCCAATCCGAAAAGATCTAAAGCCTCGAGGAACATTTGTTAAATAGGTTTTTAAAATTCTTTCGAACTTTAAAGAAGGTTTATCATAGAATACTATGTAATCTACATCCTGTAATTTAATACCAGCTTCACATAAGGCACAACTAATAGCTTTAGCAGGGAAACTGGCATCATGTTTTTTTCTTGTAAGTCTTTCTTCCTGAACAGCTGATACAATATCACCGTCCACTAAAATCGCCGCGGCACTATCATGATAAAATGCTGAAATACCTAATATTATCATTTATCAATTAAACTAAGTTCTCCTGTCGTCATACTCAATAACTCCTTTATCATCACGATACTTCGCAATCTCATTACCACGATAATCCCAAAAGTTCTTACGCTCTGATTCAAAAATAGAATCTTTATAACAATCAGTAAAACAATTAGGTGTCTCATACAGTCTAATATGATCAATCCATAAGTGCTTGTATGGTGCAAATAAAATATTTTGAGCTAGGAACACTTCTTTAACTAAATTCTCTACTGATGGATTACAATACTCTTCACCACCGCTTAGTGACATTTTATACAACTTACTATTTACACTAGCTGCTGCATCAATTAAAAGAGTATCTTTAGGGTTTAAAATAGCTCCATGATCTAAAATATCATCAATCCACTGACAACCTACCCGCTTGATCTCTTTAAAATCAATAGCATATCCAATATCTTCCATCTGACTAAAGCCAAATGTTAATTCAAATAAATAAGTATGTCCATGGACATTAAAACATTTCATACGCTCATTCATCACTCGATGCATTGAATCAAATGTACCTTTTCTTGTTATTGTTTGTTTACTCATTTTTTTTGCCAATAACTGAATGCTGTTTTATCAATTTTAATTTTTAATAAATCTATTTTAAATACTTTAAGAATCAATCCAATAGGAAACAATATAAAAAAATAAACTAAAGTAAAAATAATTAAAACTACAATC
>Ga0209756_1002297_pt1 | contig 16661 bp, 18 predicted proteins | sample ETNvirenome_6_85_FD_184071 | JGI IMG/M metagenome (GOLD analysis project Ga0209756, IMG submission 184071) | Marine viral communities from the Pacific Ocean - ETNP_6_85 (SPAdes) (version 3) | ecosystem: Environmental > Aquatic > Marine > Oceanic | place: Pacific Ocean | collected 2013-06-19
TGCACTAGCCATGAGCTCAACGCTATTTCCAATCTTCTCAGCACGATTCCAGTCAGGCATTCCATCAACCTCGTTGAGCTTGATATCAATAAAGTTTGGAATGTAGTCCTGTTCCTTTAACAGTTTCTTAACAGCAGTCTTTGTCATACCGTGACGACCCTTCTTAAGAAGATCATAGTTGTCAATAATAACAGTGTGAAGCTGCCTGTGATTTAGAACCTTTCCAGTCTTAAATTCATCCAAGCTTCCAAATGCCTCGACTAGACAGAGAGAGTTAAAGCACGTTTTATTCATCTTTGATGGACGCCACTTACCGTCCTCGGTAAACATCATTTCATCAAGACTTGTAAAAGGTCGCCTTTCCATAATCTCTGTCACGGCAGCATCACCGACACCTTTGATTGCCGTAAGAGGTGGGACAAACCCACCGCGATCTTCGCTGTAAACCCAGACATCCGAAGAAGCGTTGATATCAGGCGGCAAAATCGTGTAGCCCAATGACTTAATCTCTGAGATTACTTTGCCAAACTTACTTGAGCCATTTTGTGTTTGTAAACATGTCGCAAGCCATTCTTTTTCGTAGTATGTATGGAGCCATGCAGAGTAATAGGAATCAATTGCGTAAGACACTGCATGTGACTTATTGAAGCCATACCCAGAGAAGAATTCAATTGTCTCATATAGCTTCGATGCCTTATTCTTATCCATGCCAGATATCTCAACTGCACCATTGACAAACTTCTTGCGAAGGTCAATTCTTTCTTGAACTTTTGCAGCATTTGAATCGAGCGATTTCTTAACAAGAGTCTTACGCATCTTGTCAGAAGCACCCTTGTCAAAATTTGCTAGTTTCTGTGCCAAGAGCATGAACTGCTCTTGGAACGAGATAAAGCCGTAAGTTTCGCTTAGAATCTCTTCGATAACAGGGTGATCATATTCGATAGGATTTCCGTCTTCAACGGACTTCTTGGCTTTCACATACTTCCGGTGGACACCCGCAGAAAGCGGACCTGGACGATAAATTGCTGTGATGGTTGCCAACTCTTCGATAGTTCTAGGCTTCGCAGACATGCAGAAGTTTCTTGCACCCTGCTGTGTAAACTGGAAAACCTGAACAAACCGACCCTTGTGATAGACATGCTCCCACACCTTCTGATCATCGAGTGTGTTATAGCGACAATTCATGGTTTCATCAAAGAATTTTTGAATATCAGCAAATGTAGGAGACTCGTTACCCTGCTTTCTTAGAATAAGCCTGGTACAGTCCTCAACCATTTTGAGAGTTGTCAACCCAAGAAAGTCAAACTTAAGAAAGCCATGAGTCTCGAGATGCCTAAAGTTCATCCCTTCAGACCAGGGTGTTTGTAGCTCGCCTCGAACCTTAATGACAGGCATATATTTTTCAAGATCCGGACAGATTAGAACACCGCCTGCATGTCGACCAATCGATCTAGACTCCATGAATAAGTTCTGAACGTGCTCACTTACCTTTGGATACTCTTCCATAAAATCAGCATACTTCTGTGAATACTTCATACAATCTTCATGTGTAAGAACATAGGTTGATCTTTCTTCATGATCACCCATTGCCTTGTGCATGACATCTTTTTCAAGAGTGTTAGTCATTGCATTAACCTCACCAAAATCAATGCCATAAAACTTAGAAACATCCTTAACAAGGGACTTAAGCTTAAGCGTGTTAAAGTTTGAAACTGGAACAACAGACTCTTCACCAAAAAGCTCACGTGAAGCATTGATAAGAACATCTCTATCACCTGCATCTGTATCAATATCAGGCCATCCTGCTTTTGCTCTGTGCAAAAACCTTTCCCATAGCAGTCCGTACTTAATTGGATCTGTAGTTGTAATACCCAGCAAGTAATTAACGAGAGAGCCGGCACCTGAGCCTCGCCCTGGGCCGATGATGGTGCTTTGGCAAGCTAAGTCGAAGACCTTAGTCATAGTCAAAAAGTAGTTTTCAAAGCCAAGGTACTTGATATCATCTAGCTCCATCTTAGCACGCTCAACATACACTGGGTCTACATGAAGATTTTCATCAGCAAGGGCTTTCTTGACACGACGTGCTAGCTGGTTAAACGCTGAGTCTGTGGGTGTACCAAATTTGGGAAGCTTTGCCTCATCATCAAACCAAACTTCTTCACACTGATCCCATGCAATATCATAAGACCTTTCAATTGCATCAGCTATTAGCTGATCTTTTCCTTTGTAGAAATCATATTCAGGAACATGAAGTCTATACTCCTCCCACATTTGCTCGGCATTCTTAGGATAAAGTTCGCATTTCAAGTCTTCAAAAGAAGGAAGCTTGGGCATTGTATCACCTCTTGCACCCATTCGACCAAGCTTGCGGTATAACTCTCTAGCCTCCCACATATCTCGACTGTAGTAGTGACTATCGGCAGTTGCAACTAGCGGAATGTCTGTCTTTTCATGAAGTGCAATAAGATGCTTGTTTGTCTTATGCTGCATAGTAAGAGCATTAAATTGAATCTCAAGATTAAAGTTTTCTCTACCTACAGCATCAATAAATCGACCAGACATATTTTCAAGATCAAGAAGAATATCACTATCAGACTTTCCAGTTGCCTCCCCCTTAGCAATTAAAGATGCGGGATATCCACCAATACATGCTGTACTAACAATAAGTCCTTCACCATGAAGCTTAAGCATGTTGTAGTCGATTCGAGGAAACCTATAGAATCCATCTGTATAAGATTTTTTAACTAGAGTAAAAAGATTTTCAAGTCCTTTTTGTGTCTTTGCAAGTACGACTAGGTGATACCTTCGCTTCCAGTTATTACTTTCGTGATTGTAGTCTGACTTTGTTTCATCTTCATTTTCAATTACTAGCCCACCAGATACTTCATCTTCAGAGTTTATATCTGTAGACTCCCTTGCCTTCTTCTCAGATCTTGCTGCGCGCACCTCTTCCCTATGCACCTCATAAGAAGCACGCCACTCTAAGAGTGATGGAACAAAGTAAAACTCAACACCGTAAACTTGACGATATTTCTGACCTTTCTTCTTAAGCTTCTTTGCATAAGTGTGTGCATGAGCAAGACCGTTTCCGTTCCCGTGATCAGTCAATGCCCATGCATTCATTTCATTCGATAGAACAAAATCGATATGCTGGTTTGGATACCCAAGACCGTCGTACGGACTTCCAGTTCCGCAATGTGCGTGTAACCCGGCAAATCGCTTTGGTTTTATAATAGATGACATTTATATTCCTCTATTTATTCTATAATAAACAGCGGAAGTTTACACGTAATTATGCTTCTTCAAACTCAGCGTCAACAATATTGTCATCGTCACTTTCACTATTTTCTACATCACTCTGCTGGTCCTGAGCGTAAATTTCCTGACTTACAGCATGCAACAGCTTTTCTAAATTATCGTGAGAATTTTCCAAAGTTGATAGATCGTCACTACCCAAGTCTTTTTCTGCTGATTCTAAAAGACTCGAAATATTACTAGAAGTCTCTTCTGATATTTTGCCATCATTTTCAGAAATTATCTTTTTTCCCTGATAGACTAGAGAGTCTAGCTTGTTCCTCACTGAGATTATAGATAACTTTTTCCTATCTTCCTCTTCGTGCTTCTCAGCCTCTTTGACCATATTGCTAATTTCTTCGTCTGTGAGACTTTCTCCGCCGCTAATTGTAATTGACTGATTTTTTCCTGTAATCTTATCCTTTGCTGATACACTTACTATGCCGTTTGCATCAATATCAAATTTTACCTCAACCTGAGGAACCCCTCTGGGTGCCGGTGGAATTCCAGCAAGTTGAAAATTTCCTAAGGTTCTATTGTCTCCAGCAAATTCTCTTTCACCTTGCAAAACATGAATATCAACTGCTGACTGGTTGTCCACTGCTGTGCTAAAAGTCTCACTCTTTGTGCACGGAATGGTTGTGTTTCTATCAATCAGCCTTGTCATAACTCCGCCTAGAGTCTCTATTCCAAGTGAGAGAGGTGTAACGTCAAGCAGAAGAACATCATTTATATCTCCTGAAAATACTCCCCCTTGAACAGCAGCACCAAGTGCTACCACCTCATCTGGATTGACTGAATTGTTTGCAGACTTTCCAAAGTACTTTTCAACAGCATCTCTTACAGCAGGAATTCTAGTAGAACCGCCAACTAGAATAACTTCGTCAATCTGGCTAGCTTCAAAGCCAGCATCGGAAAGAGCACTTTTAACAGGTGCTAGAGTCTTACTCACAAACTCTTCAATCATTTGTTCAAATTTTGATCTAGTCAAGCTTGCATTAAGATGCTTTGGACCTGCTGCATCTGCAGTTAAAAAAGGCAAATTAATATCGGTATGCTGAGCACTTGATAGTTCAATTTTGGCTTTCTCTGCCGCTTCTCTAATTCTTTGAATAACTATGCTATCACCGCTTATATCAACACCAGTATCATTCTTGAACTCTTCAAACAGCCAGTTCATCAATATTTGATCAACATCATCACCGCCCAAATGTGTATCTCCATTTGTAGAAATAACTTCAACTACACCATCTGATATTTCTAAGATTGAAATGTCAAATGTCCCGCCGCCCAAATCATAAACGGCAACCTTTTGCTCTCCTGTCTTGTCCATTCCATATGCAAGTGCTGCAGCTGTTGGTTCATTAATAATTCTCTTTACCTCTAAGCCTGCAATTTTTCCAGCATCTTTTGTTGCTTGACGCTGAGCATCATTAAAATAAGCTGGAACAGTAACAACTGCAGAATCAACTGTGCATCCCAAATATCTCTCTGCACTTCTTTTCAGCTTAATCAGAACTTGTGCTGATATTTGCGGAGGTGATAGATTGTTTCCATTTACACTGATTGCGCAGCTGCCTCCTTGAGACTGAGTAACTTTATAGGGAACATTTGAAATTTCAGAATTTATTTCAGAAAACTTCATTCCCATAAACCTCTTTACAGAATAGACTGTTGTCTCTGGATTAACAATAGCTTGCCTTCGTGCAGAAACACCGACAAGACGATCTCCATCTTTTGAATAAGCAACTACAGAGGGAGTTGTTCTGCTACCCTCCTCATTTGAAATTACAACTGGACTCTTACCCTCTACAACTGCGATGCAAGAGTTTGTTGTCCCTAAATCAATACCTACTACCTTTCCCATATATACTCCTGGTTAGATTTAAAATTTAATCACAAAACACTGTGTGAAAACTAGAAATATTATTTTATTCAATATTTCCGTAATAAGGTTCAAAAAGAAGCCTTCCTTCTGCATCGCAACGCTCAAGATAGTCATTCAACTCTTCTGCAGATGTGCAAACTTTGACCCCGCTTTGTGCTAGCATTAGATTAAATGCTGCGCCCTCTGGTAACCCAGCACAAAAATAAACAATTGGCTTTTCAAGTGCTTTAAAATAGCCAGCTTCAAAAATTGATCCCATGTCTTTTCCGTGTGTATTGCAAATCATAAAATCACACTTATGAAGATGCTCAAGATTTCCTTCGTAAGTAGACTTCTGTGTCTTCAAATCAGCATCAGGTGGACATACAAAAAAGTCCCTAGGTGAGAATACCTCAAAATTATTTGTCTCTAGAGCACCGATGATATCATCAACCTCTTGATTTGCTACTGGATTAAACCATGAACTTGCAAGATAAGCTTTCATTACTGTTTCTCCTTTTTAAATACAGTATCACTATTATAACGCTTTCTACTATAGTTTTTAACTAAAATAAAAAAATTCAGATAATTATTAATACGGGAAAATGACATGGTAAAAATTACAAGAAAAGAGTTTCAAAAACTTATTGAAGCAACCCTAGATGATGCTGATTTCGATGATATTGTAAATGCAGAGCTTGAAGATAAAAATAATGTAACTGCTGACGATGTACAACAACGCCTTGAAGACAAAGCAGCAGAGATAGGTGCATCAATATCAGACGAATTTGATACTGCAGATGAAATCGAAAATAAGCTTAGCAACAGAGAAGAACTTAGCTCTAGTACATCATTCTCGGTTACAGAGATTTCAAGATATAATATTAGAAATATTATAAATGAAGAATTGCTTAAACTAGTTGAAGACAAATCTGGAAAGGGAGAATGTCCAGATAGTGGATGCATCACACAGCATGATGACAAGTGGCGTATCATCTCTAACAAGACAGGAAAGCTCTGGTCTCAAACTTATGACAGCAAAGGCGATGCGAAAGATGCTCTAGATGCATATCATGTGAGTAAATAAATGAAACTTTCACTTAGCAATTTAAGAGAAATTATATTACAAGAAATTCTCTTAGAGTCGACAGCACCTGATAAAGAATTAACATCAGCTATTTTTCAAGGAATTATCGATTCAAAATTTTGGGAAATGGCTAATAATGAAAATGATGTAGATCTTGTTGATAAGTCTACTTGGTCAACTCCTGCAATTGAAACTCTTATGGATGCACTAAATATAACTGTCAGTGATCTTGGGACAGATTTATACTTTCTTCTAAGCGTAACAGATGATGAGCTATATACTTTAGGACCAGGAGATGAATATGGAGGATACCCAAATAACTGGATGATGAGGGGTCAATATAGAGGGCCTGAAAAAGGCAAGCACATTGTATGGCTTGAGTTTAGGCCCTACTCTGATGAGTATGACATGGATAGTTTAAATCCTGTCGAGCTATCAAAAATCATATCAAGAACTATTAATCATGAGCTAGTTCACTATAACCAACTTAAAAAACAAGCAGAGGCCAAAGGTATTAGCGAAGAAGACGCATGGGAAGAACTGATGGAAGATCCTAGACAGTTATCAAAAAATGGAACGCAAGCAGACTATCTTAGTCTTCACAATGAAATTGATGCATTTGCATATGAAGCCTCAGAGCAACTTTTAGATACATACACACCAGAAGAAGCATTATCACTTATCAAAAGACAAGACTCTGATCTTGTTGGCATAGTAGATCGGTATAGAAAGACATTAAAAAACGATAGAAAATCTCTAGAGAAGTTTCTAACTAAGCTCTATACAAATATTAAACATGCAGAAATCTAATCTTTCGCCCACTCAACATAGCTCATAATAGCGTCTGATCGTATTTTATCAAATTTTTCTTCATTTATTTTTACCCCAAGCCTTCTAGCAAGATTCTCACCTCGTTTCCAAGCTTCTATTTCCTCGGCAAGCTTAGCAACTCTTCTTTTTCGAGAAACTTTTTTTCCTCCCATTATAGCCTCAGTATCTAGACTAAGAGAAAAAACTCTATCAAAAGAGTTGTTATTTATTAAAATATGACCGCATTCATGAAGCAAGATATACAGCCTTTTCTCAATATGATTTCTGCTATTTAGAACTATCTGATTACATGTAAAATATACACCGTCAGCTCCATCTGTCTCTAACAGTACATCATATCCTTTGCTATATGCCCAAGATTCAATAGCTTTATAAGAATTGCTAAGGGTCAACTTTTCCACTCTTAGGGAGATTCAAACCCAACAGTTTCTTTCCAATTGTTGTAATTTGTAACAAGATTGTTGATTTGCTCATCATACATACTAGCAAGCTCAGAGAACTTAAAATTCTCCGACAATCCTAGTTCAGGATCAGTTCCGTTAACTTCGTCTCTATATGCAGAGTAAATAAAGTCATCTGGATGCCATTCAAAGGAATCTGAATCTTCATCAGGAAAATAAAGATTTGTCGCCTTTCCGGTTCGTGCGGTACCGACATAGTGTCGTGAAGGAGCATGCATATTTACAACCGTTGTCACTTCTGGAAAAATTCTTGCAATTACAAGATACATCTGATATGCAATGATGTTGTCAGTTGTCGGTTGAATTTGCTTATCCATCCGCTGCCGAACAAAATTTAGAAGATCTTTCATATTAAATCTAGCATAATAATGAGTTTCTAGGCACTTAGGTAAAATAGTTCTTGCATCCATGATCGAAATCTTTCTCGTATTAATCATATCGCAATAAAGCTTCTTAGATTCAAGAACGAGATTTTTCCAGCGCTCATATAGCTCTGGGCTATTTTGAATTGGACCTGGTGCTAGTGCATTTGTATGAGACTGCCATCGATCTCCTGTACACTGCGCAGAAAAAGATCCTGTACGATGTCGAATTAGATGTGTAACCGTCTGAACATCAATACCCTCAATTCTAAAGGTAAAGTCAAGAGTCTCAAGAACAGTCGGAAGTGCTTTAAACTGAAGTGCAGCTTCTAGTGCCTGAAATAGTTTCCAGTCAGGAACATCATCAGGATTGTGAAGCCCTGGTTCATCTTCCCATGTTGCATTAATAAACTGATATACCATCTTTCTTGCACGAATAGGGTCTGGGTGGTCAAGCAGTGTAATATTAATTGATTCAAGATCGTTCTTAAATTCTGTCTGAGGCTCTTCGTCGAATCTAAGCTTCATTGGAAAAGTAACAGGTTCTAGATTTTTATTTTTAGGCATGTTTTATGCTCCTTATTCATATAGCTTTTATTCTACAGTAAATCTTAAAAAATTATAAGATTAATATTGAAAACTATTGGCCCTTACCCAAACTCTATTATTATCTTCGCAGAAAGTAGTGCCACTTGAAAGAATCTCTGAGTGTTCAGGAGAGTTAATTTCAGCTGAGATAAATGCGACAGATATATATTTATGACAAGTAACTCTCATAATATACCTTGGATCTCCTGTATTCCAATCTCTTGTAGAAACTGACTTATCAAGATTTGTACATCTAGGAAAAGCTTGTGATACTTTTTCAAAACATTCACCTGCTTGAGCATCTAAATCTACAAATTCAAACCATTCTAGAATACTAGAGTTAATTGGTGCCCTACTCTCTTCATCTACATGTCTTACACTATTGTCTTCTGTATACAGTCTAGTTGAAACCGAATCTACATCCTGAATATGAGTATTTTCAAAATCTGATTGATTGTTAATATTTGAAAGGATGGCAAGCAAAGAAAGTGTAGCTAATGTCATAAAATCTCCATACTTTTATAATAACAAAGTATGGAGATTTTTACAAGTTTATGCTAGTATAATTTTGCTATCTATCCTGATCTACCTGGTAGCCACGCCATTGGCGTTGCGAATCCAGAGCCTGGAATTGATCATATGTATCCTTGCCAATCTGAAGAGCTGCATTTAGCTGATCGAGATCATCAACCAGTGATACACGGATTTCCTCACGATGTGGCTGGTTAGCAGATAACCACTCTATAAAAGCTTCTGTAGATTCTTCACTGCTTTGGCCTGGTCTAAACCTCATTGTAGAGCCTGAGCCAGTTCCGCCTCCATGAAGATAAGATTCCATAGATTGTTTCAAACTGAGTGGTAGCGGTGCCTTGGAAGCACTAGTGCCATCAGGCCAAAAGAAACCGTCGACTTCGATACTATCTACTGGATCATCTTCAGTACCGGCGTAATGTGGATTGTATGTTAAAATAAGCTGAACTGGCGTATAGTCACCATACTCTGGGACATCATCGTAATTGTTGTTTGCTGCATAACTCCATGCCAAGGCAAGTGTCTGTCGAAGGCTTGTCTCCTGACTTTGATATCCCTGGGCGTCCTCCCCCTCAAGTCTTGCTATTGCCTCTTCATTACCAGCAAGTGAAATCCACTCATCATCGGAGTTCTTTGCACGAGTATACCACACACCATTTCTCTTCTCATATTCATACGGATCTGTTCTGCCCATAGTCGCTGTCTCACCGATAAACCCTCGTGTCCGGCTCAGCTCCTCTCTGATTATAGATCTTAATCTGGTTTTTGTAATTTTCATATTTTCCCTCCTGGCTTCTAGGATTTCTAGTTACAAATTAAATTGCTTGTCATGTTTAATTATTCACCTAAAAGCAGTTTTTCAATTCAAAATATACTTTAAATTTCTTTAAGTGATGTATATGGTAAAATATTTTCACATAATTGCACTTCTTTATTGTATGGCTTTCGTGGTAAAAAAACTTTTATACCATGTTTAGCATACTCAGCGGCATGCTTTGGAGAATCATCTATGGCAAAAGCAATTGAATTTTTTATCCAATACTCAGATTGCATACACCATCTGAGCTTCTCTGATGCAAAGCTTAATTTATCAAACTTAATCCCGTTTGATTCAAGCCAGGTGTATGTGTCATATACACAGCGTAGATTATTTCCTGGTCTTGCTGTTAAGAGGTGAATATAGTATCCATCATCTTTTAACTTTTGAGTTAACTCAACTGCACCTGTAACTTCAGAAATCTTTCTGAAGCCACCATCTTCTATGAACTTTTCAAACACGCCTTCCGGATTTACTCCGGCAGACTTTAGATCATTAATAAAATAGTATTCAGCTGATTCAACATCAGCATTGATACCATATGTTTCAAATAACCATTGTGCAAAATCATATCTAAATTCGCAAAGTACATCATCTATATCTACAATTACAACTTTTTCACCTTGCCAGATATTTGCCTCTGCTGCCCTAGATATTCTAAGATATCTATCTTTAAGCTCCCACGCATCTTGAAAGTCAGCAGGCTTTAATCCCCAAAGATTCATTATAGCTATTGCATACCTTAAGACATCAACTGATTCAAATAGTATTTTACTAGAATCTGGCTTTACTTTTTCAGCAGTGTGTGCCCTATAGCTAGTTGCAGAAACAAGATTACTTACCTCTGTATGTAAAGCTAGCGCAAGAGTTTTTGTCATCTCGTCTCTCTCAGCATCAGTTATAGTTAAACTGTCAGGTATCCCAAGCATATCTGAAAAAAGCTTTTGATCGGAAAATAGATCGATTACTTTCAATATCCCGTCTCCAGTCGCTGATTTATAATATTATCCTTTTTTCTATAGGCATCCATAAGATCATCAGCAGAAAATCCTGTGAGGACTAATATTGATAGAAAGTAATTGAAAGCATCTACGATTTCTTCAAGAAACTCTTCTCTATCGAATTCTGTAATTTCTGTTTGCCTGTGAGGTTTCCAATTTTTTAAATGCTGAAGTGCTTCAAACATTTCTTCAACACCCCTCAATGCCATATCTCTTACATGCTGTTGATTCTCTTTGAGTGAAAGATCTACCGGCCATTCAGGAGAACTATTAGGAATTGACTTTCTAAGTTTGTTCATAAAGAACTCACGCCTCTCAAATATCTCTGATAATCTGTCACTCATTTTCTACTCAGATTCTAGCTCTAGCGATGCTGCTGCCTCTTCCATAAGTTTGACAACTTGATCTTCAGCAATTGCTCTATACTCGTCTGTCAATACTAGATTTCCCTCTTCTTCATCAAGCGTAACTCGAATCATTCTTAAATTATCAACTATATCTGTGCCCGTAAGGATAGCCAGCTGCAGTAATTTTGCCACTTGCCCAATTACTTCATCACTTAATACCATTTCATTTGTGTTAGACATTTTTTTCTCCTATATTTGAATATCTTATACCCAGAAAGACTTTATCTCTTGTTCCAGGTTGTCTATTTTACAATTCAGCACAGGGCCGTATCGTACTTCTGATTATATACACCAGACATCTCAGTGTATTCATCTTCTTTTTACTAATGTATATTAGAAAATTTTTAGAAATTCTTTTGACTTCATGTCTTGCAAGAATGGTACACCTCTTTCTTTTGAATATAATATAATATAAGGGATGCTTACTGTTCAATGAAAAGAATTATTATATCAGATACGCACATAGGCACAAAATTTTACAAGTCTGATGAACTTCTAAGCTTTCTAGAAAATCTCGATTGTGATGAACTAATTCTTGCAGGTGATATTATTGACTTTATCAAAATTCCTGTATTTACAGAGAGATGCCTCAAGATAATAGAGAAAATGAAAAATGCAAAAAGAGTAATTTATGTAGTTGGAAATCACGACGAGGGATTGCTTGGAGTTGTAGGCAATAGAGTTATGGGTGTTGAATTTGTTAAAAGATATGAATTTGAAGAAGCAGGTAGAAAATTTAGAATAGAGCATGGCGATGCATACGATAAGGGCGCACTAGCAAATAGAGTATTTGTAAAGTTTTTGTCTGTTATTCAAAATATGTTAGAGTTTACTTTTAACTTTGATTTCACAACGTGGTGGACAGAAATACAAATTAAAAAACATAAGCTAAGAAGTATTATTAATATACTTCGGCATCACCCTAAGATAGATGTTTTTATTATGGGTCATACACACATACCAGAAGCTTTAATATGGGTAAACGAAGACGGTACTATAAAAACCTATATCAATGCAGGTGACTGGGTAACCCACCAGACATATGTTACAGTAGATAACGGCATTGCTAGATTGAGAAAGTTTAAAAGTTAAAACATCTAAATAGATGCATAGTTATTATTGTCTCATAGATATCTAAAAGGAGTTAATTATGACTAATAGCGTTGAATCAAAAGATAGTGTTTCTGAAGCTGAGGCTGAGAGTAATTCACAGCCTGGAAACAGTGAATTTAATGACGATTTTGACTTTGTAGAAGCGTATGATGAAGATCCTGCTTCAGCAAATGAAAGAATGCTTCCAGAAAATACAGCAATATCTGCTATATCGTGTGCATTTCTAGGAGTTGGAGGTGGAGGTGGAAAGCTAGCAAAAGCATTTCTCGACCTCGGGTTTAACAAAACTCTTTTAATAAACACTACAGAGAAAGATCAGCCTGACGGTGTTCCAGAAGACCATTTTCTTTTACTTCCTGGTGCTGACGGCGTAGGAAAAGATGTTTCTCTTGGAAAAGATGTCTTAAGTGACAACGGGGCACTTGTTGAAGATGCGCTAAGGACTAGAATGGGAAAAGTTGACTGGCTCTTTGTCCTAGCCGGTGGAGGCGGGGGCACAGGAAGTGCATGTCATAGCTTGCATTCATCGCTAGAGAGATATATGAAATCAGCTGGATCAGGAGGCAAGGTTGTATATATTATTACCAGGCCGTCTTCTCAAGAACTCTTAAATCCAACAATATCTAGCAATTGTGATATTGTTCTTAAAGATGTCGAAAGCTCACCACATATAATTCTAGACAATGAAAGACAGCTACAGCTTCTTAGAGGCAAAGTGGGAATGCTAGGAATGTATCCTGCAGCCAATAAAAACTTTGCAAAACTAATTTCTCAGGTGCTTAAGCTAGCAGAAGAAAAATCTCCTATTCAAACTTTTGACTCTAAAGATCTGGAAAAATGCCTTAGCCAGCCTGGAAGAATGATGGTAGGTAGTACTGTAGTAAGAGATGTCTCAGACAGAGATCTTGGATCTACCATATACCAGGGATGCATTAAGTCTTCACCTTGCCCTGCACCTGCTAAAAAATCTGCAACCGGCGTTATGCTCCTCGTAGTTACTCAAGACATGGCATCAGATCCTGCTGTGAGCAACAAGATAGAAGCTGCTTTTTCCTATGTCGGAGGAAGAACAGACACACTATTCTCAGGTGTTTACGTAAAAAATAAGCTTCCAGGCCTTATAGCAATTTCAATATTGGGTGGAATGTAACACCTATTTATTTGGATACCCATCTCCATTAAAAATTGCTAACTCTCTCTGCCTTCTACGCTGTATTCCGCCAAATCCGTCTCGCAGCCTAAAGTTAAGAAAAGCGTTCTGGAACTCTGGTGATGTGATGTCTCCTCTTTTTATAAAAGGATGCAGAGTACTAGTTGCATAACCTCGTGAACCTGCATGAAACATTAAGCTTGACAGTGCATCAAACTGATTTTGTGTTAGTGAAATAGGAATATGCAAAGGCTCTGGCATATTTTCTGCAGTTGAATCTCTGAGAGCCTTTGATTTTTCCATTAGATCTATATCCAACTGACTGTTAGCTTGATCTCGCGTCCACATTATGTCTCCTGGATAGGATTCAAGCTTGTGGCCATAGCCAATGGTCCAATTACCAGCACCATCGTCGTAAGGAGACGCATGGTGTGTTCCGAGAGCCCTTCCTAGTGAATTCATTTTTCCCTCTTCATACCTCATCCACTCTTTTATGGCGTCGCTTGGAACAGTATTCGCATTGAGCCTGAGTGGTGGGTCCGGGATAATCAATATATCTCCAGGTTTTATAATTCTAGGATTTTCGTTTGCATTTGCTATCGTGAGAGCTGTTACGCTATCTTCATATTGTGCTGCTATCACAGATAGAGATTCGTTATCTCGAACGGTGTGTGTTCTCTCTTCCGCCAAGAGCTCTTTCCGGATAATCTCTCTTAGTCTGCTGTGAGATATTTGCATATTTCTTAGAGTCTTCATTATGATCTTCTCGAACTAGCCTTGGGGTAATACTTGTCTGTCAGGCTGCATCTTGATCTTCTTTTTTGTTTACAGTACAGATCCATCATTTTATCTGGATCCCAGTCGCCGTCGATGTCATCGGCGGTCTGCGGGCCTAATGTTGTAATATTTGACCATCTACTATTTGCAAGGCTTATAAATATTGCAAGATCTCTTTTACTTCTAAATGGAAATCTACTATATTTTTTAATTCTATCGGTAAACTTTGATATAACTGCCCTATTTTGAACTTTTATACTGTCTGCTGAGTCTAAAAACGCAATCATACCTTTTAACCACCAGTCGCTATTATCAACATCAACAACGCCTGATGATGTTAATGCACCATTAGCTTGACCTTCTTTTCCTCTTTTTGTATTTGTGTATTCGACTAGATCTTTATGAGATTTTCCAGGGAAATATTTGTCTATAACACCGCTGCTCTTCATTGCATCATATAATCTTTTCATTCCGCTAGTTGTAAAATGAAGAATTCCAACAGCAGTATCACCCATACTATCTACAAATAAGCCCATAGGGTCTGACCTATATGACTTGCTTTCACCTCTTTTGGCAATAATGTTCCAAACAATTTCAATAGTATCTGACTCTGTATGTGTATACTCTTCCTGAGAGATAATTTCTATCTCTCTTTGGCCAGGAACTTCATTTTCATCTTTCATTGCTTCTTGAATAATATATCTCAATTGCTTACGTGTTATTTTCACCTTAGTCTCCTCCATATGTTATCCATAGCTCAATCAATTCTTCGTACTCAGCTAGCTCTTCAGCTGTCAATATTTTTAACGCTTCATCTAATGACATTATTATTTCTTGTCCTTTGTTGGGCGAACCCGTATAGGAACTGGAACAGGCTTTGGCTTAATCCCAAGCCACTCAGCAAGAGAATCTAGTAGTTTATTAATGTTGCGTGTAATTTTCATAATAGCTCTATAGATCTGCAAGGGACATTACCCTGTCGTAAGATTGAGTCTTAATATTACTTAATCTCTCAAGATATCCGTTTCTTCTTAGAACTTTAAATGCCACATTTTTAACAGAATAGATTCCTTTTTCAGAATCTAATCCTGCTTGTCTCATTTTTCTAATCTTCTCTTTGGCTCTTTCTGCTAATCTTTCTGCCTCCTGAGGTTCGTTCTGGGAAACCTCTTCGATATATTCTATCTGCGACATGATCGATGCAGCTTTTTTCTTTACCTCGTCCTCGTCTATCTCGAAAAACTCTTGGTCGGGCTTTTTAATCCAATCATCTTCGAGAATTGAATAAATTCCCTGAGCAGTGTGCTTGTCTTCTACATTTTCAACATAGATCTCTATCTCATAGCCATATATGTAAATTTCATGCTTAAGATTCCATATAGCCTTCTTGGCATTAAAATAATCCTTGACTAACTCTTCATCGTCATCAACAGTGGCAAAATCGACAACAAGGTGAAGATCGACATCAGAAAATCTTGACCAGTTGTATGTCGCAAGAGAGCCAGTTAGCTTGACATCTTCAACGTCGACATCAAATGGCAAACCGGCAATGAAATCTTCTGACACACTAAGAAGTCTATTCCTAACATCAGAATTCATCTGATGCTGTTGATCCCAGATATCGGGATCTAAATTTTCATTAATATCGAAACCTACAACCTCGACTTCTTCTTCTTCGACCTCATTAAGATCAATGTGCTCAAATATTAATGCTGCATTTTTTCTAGCATGGTTCATGTTTAATAAATATTTCTTTATGCTAGTATTTTTTAAATTTTAAAAATAATAGATTCTTAAAGTGTGATCTTGGCATGCGAGACGTCGAGACTCAGGAACCTGAAAATCAACACCTACTTCTGTATTTCCATAAACAAAAAATGTTGACTGATTCCAAACACTAGGGCTAGAAGCAACTACAGTCTCGGGTAGATGACAATCATATCTAAGAGATCCATCAGAGTCTCTTGATGTATGAATAATACACTGATTTGAAACCATATTTACAATAAGTGCATCTAAGCACATGCTTTCTGTTGATTCAAACTCAGCAATCTCAGGTCGAGATACCTTGTCAGCTAATGCACTAGGTAAAAAAATTCCCAATGATAAGAATAAAAATGCAATTGTTTTTCGCATGTATGGCTCCTTTTAATAAATATATTTTACCACAAAGAAGCTATGTTTACATTATATCTTCTTGAATTATTATCGACACCAGTCCCACATTGTACCATTGTCATTACGACCAAGAACGGTTCTTACAGGTAGCACTTGCTTCTCGTTTTCGTCGCCTTGCCACGCAAAATCAGGATGCTGAAGATCGGTCAGTATGGCTGCATCTTCCACGCTGGATTTAATCAGGGCTGACATCATAG